>CEUO01055906.1_pt1 | contig 25428 bp, 24 predicted proteins | sample 531391 | NCBI WGS metagenome assembly CEUO01 (sample SAMEA2622799, study PRJEB7988) | marine metagenome | isolation source: saline water (ENVO:00002010), including
GGCTTTAAAGACGCGGGTTCGACTCCCGCCGCTTCCACCAATTTAAATTATGGCTCATCCACAACAGGCAGAATTCTGCAATAAGGTTAAGGCGCTTTTCCCAAACCACTTTACTGGTGTCAACGTCTTAGATTGCGGCTCCCAAGATATTAACGGCAACAACAGATATTTATTTGAAAATTCTCAATACCTCGGGATAGACTTAGGCGAAGGACGAAACGTAGACGTAGTTTGCCCTATGTCTAAGTTTAAATCTGATTCTGGATATCAGACGATTATTTCCACAGAAGCTTTTGAACACGACAAAGACTTCGACGCCAGTTTAAAAAATATTTTAAACCTCCTACTTCCCGGGGGCCTATTCCTAATGACTTGCGCTGGCCACGGTAGACAAGAACATGGCACTCATAGAACCACTGGGTCTGACTCACCATACACCTTAGATTTCTATCAAAACAGATACCCCGAAGACTTCAGTAAAGCTATTGACCTATACAAAGAATTTAAAAAATTCTCCTTTGAATACAACAGCGAAACCCGAGATTTATATTTTTGGGGATTAAAATACTAGATTTGCATGAGACTATTCAATATACACGGTCGCGCACAAAACAAGAATGTCGCAAAATACGCAATAGATTGGGATAAAAAATCTAAATCAAAATTGCAGAAAAGCGTTAAAGACTTCCTGAGACCCTACTGGAAAGCCCACGTGGTATTCGAGGAGTTCCCAGTGTATGGAACTAGATTGAGGGTAGATTTTTTAAATGCAACAAACAAGATAGCCATAGAAGTTAACGGCCCACAACACAATGCTTTTCATAAGTTTTTCCACGGTAACTCTAGAGCCAAATACCTTGAATCAATCAAGAGAGATATGCAAAAAGCTCAATGGTTAACAGATAATAAATTCCACTTAGTGGAGTTAGAGGAAGAAGATATCTTAAATATGTCAAAGAAAACTTTTGAAGAGAAATTTAAGATTTCCCTTTAAAGTCTTGACTGAGATAAAAATTCAGCTATACTTTAAAGTAAGATGGACTCAATTTATTCTATACAAGTAGAGAAGCATGTCTTAGGAGGGCTAATTAAAATTCCAAAATCCTTCGCGGACGTGGAGAAATACATCACGGAAAAAGACTTTGTCAATGAAGTTCATCAAACCGTTTTTCGTGTTCTCCGAGAAGTTATTTTAGAGAGAGGAACAGTAGACACGGTTATTCTTGCTGAGAAAATAAAAAATATAGGAATATCATTCAAGGATGACATTAATATTTACGACTACCTTGAGGCTATTTCTTTCAGCCAGATAACCTACAAAGCAATTATAGAAGCATCTCAAGAATTAAAGAAACTTACTGTACGTAGAGAGCTTTACCATAAGTGCGACGAAATTAAAAAATTTATCAAAGAGAACGGTGAAGAACAAATTGATGCAATCGTGAGCGAGGTGGACTCCCTGTATGGAGAACAACTCAGAACCTATGAGATAGAAGATGAGCCAATCAATATATTCGAAACTATGAGAGACAATGTAGAAGAAAGAGGAAACAACCCACAAGACGACATGGGGATTCAAACCCCATACCCAGAATTTAACAGATTATATGGTGGCCTTCGCCCCGGCAACCTCTACGCTATAGTAGCTAGACCGGGGCAAGGCAAAACAACTTGGTTAAATGACATCTGCTTTAAGACAGCAAAGATGAATAAAATACCCGTTCTCATCTTGGATACAGAGATGAGTTCAATGGATATTCAATCCAGAATAGCCTCGGCACTCACAGGGGTTCCGCCTTGGTACATAGAAACAGGAAACTGGCGCAAAAATCCAGAGCTTATAGATAAAGTGAGAGAAGGACTGAAAAGCGTTCGCAATGAGAACCTCCATCACTTTTTCGTTGGTAATAAAAATATAGATCAAATTTGTTCTCTGGTAAGGCGCTGGCACTTGACTCACGTGGGCCGCGGAAACCCATTCGTGCTTGGTTATGACTATGTTAAGCTTACCGGAGAGAAAGTTGGCAACAACTGGGGAGAACACCAAGCTATCGGTGACAAAATTGACAAGCTCAAGAAACTGTCAGAAGAGTTACAATGCCCCCTAATCACAGCAATGCAACTAAATAGGTCCGGCGAAAACTTTAACCGCCGCGCGCAAGGTGTGGTGGATGATAGCTCTGCCATATCTTTGTCAGATAGACTTCAGTGGTTTGCATCATTTGTTGCAATTTTTCGCCGAAAAGTTGTGGAAGAAATCGCTGAGGATGGAGAGCAATTCGGAACCCATAAGCTCATACCGCTTAAGACTAGGTTCCAAGGTAAAGACGCGGCCGGTCATCATGATATTGTCAGAAGGTTAGGTCAAGACGGAGAAGAACGTTGGGTGAATAATTATTTAAATTTTAATTGTGAAAACTTTAATGTTCGAGAAATGGGCTCCCTAAGGGATGTAGACGCTAGAGCAAGAGAGCAATATCTAGTAGAAGGAGAAAATCCACATGACGGAGACGTAATATAAAATGGACTACAAAGAAATATTATTAGACATGGGGTATTCGAACATAATCGATAACGGTAGAGAGTTAAGAACTAAGCCGATCTACCGCGACTCAAGCAGCAATACGGTTCTAAGCATCAGGAAAGACACCGGCCACTTCATTGATTTCAGCAAGCAAATCAGTGGATCATTCTTAGAACTGGTTAAGATTTCCCAAGGGTTTAAGGATTACAAAGAAGCTCAAAACTATTTAGAAGATAAAGGCAGCGTCACAAGAAAAGTTATCCGTAAGCCTGAGGTGAAATCCCCAAAAGTTTTTCCCTCGGAATACTTATCAAAACTCCTACCAGATCATAGCTACTGGATTGACAGGGGTATAGAAAAATCAGTGTTAGAGGAATTCGGCGGCGGCCTTTGTAAGACGGGGAGTATGGAGGGCCGCTACGTATTCCCTATTTTAACCTCCAAGAATGAATTGATAGGAGTCTCCGGAAGAGACGTGGAAAACAGGGAATCTAAACCAAAGTGGAAACATAAAGGTACTAAAGCTTTCTGGAAATACCCATTACAAATTAATTATAAGATTCTTAAAGAAAAGAAAGAAATCATACTTATCGAGAGTATCGGTGACGGTCTATCCCTCTGGCAAGCTGGCGTTAAGAATTTTATAGTCACATTCGGTTTAGATTTAAATACTAATTTAGTTAATTTATTTTTAAAATTAGACCCCAAGAAAATATATATCTCATTCAATAATGATTCAAATAATAATAATGCAGGTAATTTAGCAGCAGAAAAAGCAAAGAAAAAATTATGTAAATATTTTGATCATAATCAAATCTCTATTAAATTACCTACAAAGAAAGATTTTGGAGAAATGAGTATGAAGGAGATAAAAGAATGGCAAATTAATACTTGCCAATCTGTAAAATAATAATATAATATTACTAACATGGCACTCAAAATACAAAAACAAGAACGTAAAACTGTAGATAAAAAAACTAGACAGGGCTGTAGCAACAACAGCAAAGGTATGAAGAAGTACAGAGGGCAAGGCGGACCAAGAAAAAGATGCCGCCAGTCTTGTAAGCCCGGAAGACGGGGGGCTAAAAAATGAGGCTAGATCATGTAGCTTACAGAGTTGAGAATAGGTATAGATCCGCTGGATTTTTTACCGAAGCTTTTGGTTATAAGCTTGGCACAGAATTTCAAATCGAATTTGATGATGGGTCCAAGGCGGACTGTCTAGCTCTTACGCCACCTGAAATAAGGCACCCAGACACAATGCTCTGGACTCATCACGCTTTACACCCCGCACCCTACGAGACGATCAACGCAGAATACCATGCCCCACCCGAGATTTTCGTTAGTGATGGCAGCAAGGGGTCCATCGTGGGCGACTGGGTGGCAGAAAGAGGCGGAGTAGGGGGTATCCATCACATGGCATACCAAGTTGAGGACGTAGCGGCAATCATGAAAGAATGGAAAGAAAAAGGGTACGCGGAGTTCTACTCTGAAGAACCTATAACCTGCAAAGATCCGGACTTAACACAGGTCTTCACCAAACCATCAGAACTTACAGGAGTAATATATGAATTCATTAACAGAGAAGGCGCTGGATTTTGCAAAGACAGCGTTAAGGAACTTATGCAAAGCACTAAGGAATAATATGAGAGACTTTGAAGGCAGAAACTACATTAATGGCAAGTGGCAAGCTACTGATGAGATGTATACTAAAATCAACCCTGCCACTGGCAAAGCGCAAGGCGCTTTCCCCTTGAGTGGACCGATAGAAGTAGAGACAGCTATTGAATCCGCTCGCTCAACTTTTAAAAAATGGAGAAAAGTTAGTAGGTTTGTACGCTCAGACTACATGAACAAAGTTGCTCAGTTAATTGAGGAAAGGAAAGATTTACTAGCTACAGCGATATCCCTAGAAACAGGTAAAAACTACAACGAAAGCGTGGCTGAAGTCAACGAAGCACTACACATGGCCCAATTTGCTTTTGGATCAGGAAGATACCCCCACGGCGAAGCGGTATCATCAGAAATACAAGACAAAGATTCTTACATGCTAAGAAAACCTAAAGGGGTGATAGCTATCATAACTCCGTTTAATTTTCCCCTCGCAATAGGTATGTTTTGGAATGCTGCTCCAGCGTTAGTAGAAGGAAACACTATAGTAATCAAACCAAGCGAGGATGCGCCAATGTCAACTCAACTAGCTGTTCAAATCTATGAGGACGCAGGTATCCCAGCCGGTGTTATTAATTTGGTTCACGGAAAAGGTCACACTGGTGATCTTTTAGCTCGTGGCGAAGTGGATCACATTTGTTTCACTGGTTCCGCTGACGTTGGTCAACACATTCGTAAAGTCGCAGCCGAGTCTTGGCATAAAACAACCTCTTGTGAACTGGGGAGCAAATCAGCCTGTATTGTCTTTGATGACGTAGAAATTCCTTTAGCTCTAGAAGCCTCAATCGCTAGTGCGTTTAAATTATCAGGACAAAGATGTGTTTCTTCTGGACGAATCCTAGTACAAAGAACTATCTGCGATGATTTTGCTCGGAGGTTCGCCGATAAAGCTAGCAAATTAAAGACAGGTAACCCTTTTAAAAAGATCGTAAAGTCAACAGGTATGCCAGAAGCTGTTGCGTGGGATGAACTAGTCCCCGACGAAGAGATTTATTACGGACCAATCATAAACGAGCAAGGCTACGCAAAAATAAGAGCTTACAATAAAATGGTCAATGATGATAGTCAAGCCGAAGTATTACTTTCCCCCACTTATACCGGAGAACACGGGGCCTATTACTCAACTCCTATGGTTTATAAAACGGAGTGGCGCGGCCACGATGCACAATACCTACGAAACGAAGTATTTGGCCCTCACGTAGCCATAATCCCATTTGATACAATGGAAGACGCGATTCGCATTTATAACGATACCGAATATGGTCTCGCAGTCGGAATCCTAACTAATGATTTCAGAAAAGCGCGCGTTATGAGGGACGAGTGTGAGGCTGGTATGATTTACTGGAACGGTGGATCTATAGCAGCCGAGTCACATCTTGCATTTGGTGGAGTTAAGAAATCAGGAAACGGATTCCCAAGCGCAGCCAGAACTTTTAGAGCCGTAACTCATGAAATTAGCTGGACAGTTAACCACGCAAATGAGCTAACGTTTCCTCAAGGAATGAAATGATGACAGAGCATATACAACCAGACGAAAGAAAGACTGCTGCTGTTCTTGGAGTAGGCAGAATGGGAACAGTAATTTCATACGCGATGAAAGAGCTTGGTTTTTTTGTTGTCGGCGTAGACAACAACGAATCTGCTGCCGTAAACTTTCGAAAACGAATGTCAGCAAACGATGGCACATTCTACAGAGTAACTGAATCTGGAACCCTAGATGAAAATGCCATTGCAGCAGGAGTACCCCCAAAAGATTTCAGATATGTTCTCTCTCACGAGAAGCCAGATATTGTAATAAGCAGTTTACCCTACCACCAAACCGAAGAAGTCGCTGCGTGGTGTATAGAAAACTCTTTAAGATATTGCGATCTAGGAGGAAGAGTGGATGTATCAGAAAGAATCAATAAACTTGCCAATGAAAAAGCTAAGGCTCCCGTAATGACAGATTTAGGGCTTGCCCCGGGTTGGGTCAATATCTTAGCAGAACATGCTTGTAAGGAGATTCACGGCACCCCTGATGAAGTCTTAATGATGGTCGGAGGAATCCCGGGGACACCGAACAATCCCCCGCTTAATTATGCGTGTACTTGGTCAACAGACGGGCTGCTTAACGAATACGCAGATGACTGTGAAATACTCTCTGATGGAGAAATAAAAAAAGTAAAAGGCATGGACGGCTTAATTGACGTAGAATTCAATAAACTAAAGTTTACAAACTCCTCCCGAAAAATAGAAGCATTCTATACGAGCGGCGGTGCGTCACACACCATTAAAGATATGAAAGAAAGGGGTGTAAAAAATTGCGCTTATAGAACCATGCGTTGGAAAGGTCATGGAGATATTATAAAACTTTTAATTAGACAATGTGATTTGAGCAGAAAATGCTTAGAAAAAATATTTGAAAAAGGTTGCCCACACACAGAGGGTGACCCAGACCTAGTCCTCATTAAAGTAAAAGTTACATGCGGTAAACTAGTATGGTCTGATGAAATAATTATAGGATATGATTCAGAATTTTCAGCTATGCAAAAGTCCACAGCCTTCTCTATCTCTGCTGTAGCATCTCAAATGGCTGAAGGGATGTATGATGGTAAGCTAGATCAACATAGAGATTATTGGACAGAATACCCAAAAGCGTTATCATATAAACATATAAATTACAAAGACTTCAGCGATAGATTAAACAAGCTAGGAATTCAATTATAATGAACGACATCAAGTTAAACGCCGATATGATTAACTGGTTAGATAAAAATAAATCTGACTATCAAAACATTGCTATCGATAACCAAACCTTCCCCTCTGATGCGGTCACAAGGATGAACCAAATAAGCAAATCCCCACACTCAATGGCCGAGCGGCGCCTCTTACTTAAGGCGTTCTGCGAACAATTTAATATGCTCCCTTACAGCGAGGGAGTACCAGTAGCAATCAAGATGATTGACCAGTGGCAACATATTAAAAAATATAAATAATATGCCTGAAAATAAAGTACTATCCGCTTCAAGGATTAAAACCTTAGAAGACTGCGCGTGGAAATACTGGTGCAATTACCACCTAAAAGTCCCACAGAAAGGTAATGACGGCGCAAGCAGAGGAACAGTTTGCCACAGAATCTTTGAGCTTCTGTTGCTTAAAAAAAATAAAAAATATTTCGACGTAATCATAGACCAAAAATCCACAACCGCAAGTCCGGCTGTGTGCAGGTTAACAAGAATGCTCCTAAAACAAGAAGGTCAAGACGCAGAGTTTTACAACGAAGAAAACTACCAATTATGTCTAGACATGATATATGTCGGGCTTAATTTTGATTTCTTCGGAAAAGGCGGAGAACCAGATAAACCGGAAATAAAATTTGTTATAGAAAAAGAAAACCCAGAATACAAGGTAATGGGCTTCATGGATAAAGTTCTAAAGTTTGATGATAAAATAAAAATAGTAGACTATAAATCAAGCAAGCGCAAATTCTCCAAAGAAGATTTAAAAGCAAACATGCAAGCCATGGTTTATACTTTAGCAAGCAAAGAGCTATGGCCCAAGAACCTCACGACCCTAGTTGAGTTCGTATTTCTAAAGTTCCCAAAGCAACCACTCCAACAGGTGGAAGTGTCAGACGACCAACTCAAAGGATTTGAGCATTACCTAGCCCATATGTACAAAGTTATCAACAACTTTACCGAGGAAATGGCGAAACAAAACTACGCAAAAGATAAGTACGCAACCAAGTTCTTTTGTCGGTCAGACAAATCGGGGTGGAAATGCCCCTACCTAGAGAAGTTTGATTATTATATTCTTCTTAGTGAAGAAGGTAAAATTCTTAAGTCTGCCTTTAAAAAGAAAGACTTGACAGCCTCGGATGGTCAAAAAATAGAGAAAAAAACATACGAAGGATGCCCCGCTCACACCGCTGACGACCCTTTCGACATTTAGCTCTTGACATTTTTGAAAAATGTCGTACCATTATAGTATGGATAAAGATAATGTGATTCCAATCTTTAAATCTCACTACAGCCTAGGTAAATCCATCCTCACGCTAGAGCCTCCGACAGAAGATAAAACGTACCCTAGGTCTTGTTTGTCCATATGTAAAGACTACGGGATTTCCAAATTTATACTGGTAGATGATAACATGAGCGGGTTCCTTCAAGCTTATGAATCCTCAAAAGAACTAGGGGTTCAATTGATTTTTGGTGTGAGAATAACTGTATGCGCAGACATGGAAGAGAAGAATCAGGAGTCGTTAAAGACAAACAATAAAGTAGTAATCTTCGCAAAAAACTCAGAAGGATACAAGAAATTAATTAAAATTTACACTCTTGCCGCAAGAAAGGGATTCTACTATGAACCGAGAATAGACAGTGCTAATCTAAAGAAACTATGGGATAATAATTTAAAATTATGTATTCCCTTTTATGATTCTTTTATACATGCTAATTTAATCAAAAACAGTCTTTGTGTACCGGAATTTGATTTTACTGAATTAACTTTCTTTTCAGAAGAAAATGAACTACCTTTTAACTCAATAATCCAAAGTGGCATTGAGAAGTTCGTTGGGGCAAAAAAAGATATAATTAAAGTTAAAAGTATATACTACGAAAAGAAGGAGGACTTTAAAGCCTACCTTACATTTAAATGTATCAACAACAGAACCACACTTGACAAACCAAACTTAGACCACATGACCAGTAACGAGTTCTGTATTGAAAGCTGGAAGGAAGAAAATGGTACCGTTTAGAGTTAAAAAGGTAGAGAAAACTTGGGGCCACGAACTGTGGCTTGCCAATAACGAAACAGAAAATTACTGCGCCAAAATCCTCTTCATCAAAAAGAATAAGAGCACATCAATGCATTACCACGTCAAAAAGCATGAAACAATGCACGTCTTAAAAGGAACCTTAATGGTAGAAGGACTAGGAGACAGGCATAACTTCGGGCATAAATTTGCAATGATGGCTAAAGAAGGTGAATCTCTAGAAATAGAAAGGGGCCGAGCCCATAAACTGGTAGCCCACCACGAAGATTTAACTATCATAGAAGCGAGCACATTCCACAGAGATAAAGACAGCTATAGACTACATAAATAACATGGACGACCATTTACTTAGATTCGACAAAGAAAAAGTTTACTGTTTCATAGATTTTGAAACGGAAAACCTGTGCCTTAATAATTCCCACAATCTACCTTGGCAAGTAGCAATGATAAAAGCGGTTGACGGTAAAAAGATAGACGAAAAAAATTTTTACGTCAAATGGCCCCGACAAGTTAATGTAAGTAAGGAAGCCGCTAGAATAACTAGATTCAACTTAAAGAAATACGAAGAAATCGCCGTACCACACGATCAGATTTTCCCCACCGTTGAAGACTGGTTGGACAATTCTGATTATGTTTTAGGGCATAATATTTTAGGGTTTGATTTATATCTTATAAAAGATTTCTATAAGGAAATGGGTAAGGATTACAAACATTTGGTCGAAAAAATGATTGATACTATGTGTGTAGCTCGTGGTATAAAATACGACGAACGAATCAAAGACGATGAAAATTTCTTAGCATGGCAATACAAAATGTTACACACCCACAGAAAGGGTGTAAAAACCAACCTAACAGCCCTAGGTAAAGAATTTGACATACAACACAATTACGAAAAGCTTCACAATGCTATTGTAGATTTAGAATTAAACCTTAAAGTTTGGAATAAATTAAAATGGATGATTGATGTATAGTGTTAGGTATGAATATTCTTGGTATAACCCACCCCATAAGCTTTAATAGTAGTGCTTGCATAATCAGAAGCGACGAACTTATTGCTATAGGAGAAGAGGAAAGGTTTAACAGAGTTAAACACGCCCCTAGAATTTTCCCAGAACAATCTGTAAAATTCTGCCTGAAAAAAGCGAATTTATCACCCGAAGATATTCATATTGTTGCCGTAGGGTTTGGGGATAAAAATTTCTGCGGAGGACCCGGCAGCAAAGAAATGATCAAGAGAAACTGGGATAAATGTTTGTTTGGTTTGGCTAAGTTAGGGATAGACTCTTGTAAAACTCGTTTTTTCTCCCACCACTTATGTCATATGATGTCTACCTTTGCTGCGGGAGGACATAAAAACTGGTCAAATATAATGTCTATCGATGGAGCGGGAGATGATTGCTCTGGGTTCATGGCTAATTCCGAGGGGCTTTTTCGTGACCTAAAAAGTTCTGTTAACTGCTCTGCTAACACCAGATTTCCTAGCTATATAATCCCTTGTGGAGCCTCTTGGGGGCTGCTATGGGAGGATGTCACCGAGCTTCTTGGTTTTAAAAGACACTCAGGCGAAGGAAAGACAATGGGGCTCGCCTCTTACGGCCAAGAAGATATGAGGTTATTACCACCTCTATTCTCAGAGAACTACCCAAACACAGAAAGCTTTAGAAATTTTTTCAAAAGCAATGGGTGGATAAATACCCGCGTAGACCCTTTGTCTGATACAGGCAAAAACCTAGCGCACACCCTGCAACAATATTATAATGAAAAACTAATTTATTATGCCAGAAGGCTGTACGAGAACACGAACTGCAAAAAGTTTTCCCTAGCAGGAGGGTGTGCGTTAAATTGTACAGCTAATGGAGAACTAGCCAAGCAAGATTTTGTTAAAGAATTATATATCCAACCCTTAAGTCACGACGCTGGAACTTCCGTTGGCGCAGCGATCATAGCATACTGGGCCGAAAACAACAAGCTTCCTAAGGCAAGAATGCCTCACGCCTACTGGGGCGCAGAATACTCCCACGAAGAAATACTTAGCGAATTAAATAAACAAAATATTCCCTTTAAAGAACAAGACCCAGCCAAAGCTGCCGCGGAATTGCTCGCGGATAATAAAGTTGTATGCTTTTTTCAAGGTCGAGCCGAAGTCGGACCGAGAGCTTTAGGAAACAGGAGTATCCTAGCAAACCCAATCTTTAAAGATAACCTAGATAAAGTTAACAAGATCAAAGGAAGAGAAAGCTGGAGACCTCTTGCGCCCAGCATTTTAGAAGAAAGTTATTTTGACGTAGTTGATGCAAAATTTTTATCCCCTTTTATGCTTATGGCTGCGCCTGTAAAAGAATATTATATAGAAAAAATTCCAGCAGTAGTTCATGTAGACAACTCGTGCAGACCCCAATCTGTAAACAAAAACACAAATAAAATTTTTCACAAAACAATTCTTGAATTTAAAAAAAGAACTGGTATACCTGTAGTATTGAATACAAGTTATAATTTAAGCCACGAACCCATAGTTAATTCACCAAGGGATGCCATCAAGACCTTCTTAAGTTCTGATGCAGACGCCTTAGTTATTGGTGATTTTGTTGTAGAAAAATGAATTTTATGAGCACATTTGAAAAGCTAGAACTCGATCTTCATGGAGTAAGATTGCCGTCTTTCTCTATTGAAAATAAATACAAACGCAACCTCAAAGTTAGCGAAGACATCTCCAACGAAGAATTTTTAGACGCGCTTTGCCAAGCGGGACTTGATAAAGTAACAGCCAACTTAAACGCAAAGAACGCCAAAGCCTACGAAGCTAGACTTAAAAGAGAGCTCGACACCGTAAAGGAACTAGGATTCGTCGATTATTTATTGCTAGTTTGGGACGTGATCAACTTTTGCAACGAAAGTAAAATTCCTACCGGCGTTGGTCGCGGAAGCGCCGCTGGCAGTTTGATTTTGTTTTTGATTGGGGTAACAAAAGTCGACCCTCTTAAATATAATTTATTCTTCGAAAGATTTATCTCTAAGATTAGAGCTAAGAAAAAAGTAGTAGATGATATAACTTATCTTGACGGATCATTAATGATGGATGTAGATTTAGACATATGCTACTACAACCGCCAAAAAGTTTTAGAATATTTAGAGAATAAATTCGAAGGAAAGACTTCTAAAATCCTTACTCTTAACACTCTAAGCACTAAACTGCTCATAAAAGAATGTGGAAAAGTAATTTCTAATAAAAGCGAACAAGAAATGAACAAAGTTTCTGCGCTGATACCCAAGGTCTTTGGGCAAATCAAAAGCCTAGAAGAAGCTTACGCAGAGAAAGAAGAGTTTAAAGGGTGGTGCGACCAGAACAAAGAAATATATGATATAGCCCTAAAACTCAGGGGCTTAAACAAGAATAAAGGAGTTCATCCGTCAGCGGTTTCACTATCCTTCGATAAAATGGAGGACTCCTGCCCCACAGAATTAACCTCCGATAAGAAGGGGTTCGTTTCCTCTTATGACATGAATTGGGTTTCTATTTTTAATGTTAAATTAGATATTCTTGGGCTTAGAGCCGTGTCGGTTGTCGATGATGTATGTAAAAACGTTGGCATAGAACTTTCTGATATTGACCTTACGGACCCAGCCATATATCAAAACTTACAAGACTTACGTACGCCTCATGGCCTGTTCCAAATCGAAGCGGAAACCAATTATAGAGTCTGCCAAAAAGTTAAACCCAAAAACCTAGAAGAACTTTCCGCCGTTCTCGCGCTTGCTAGACCGGGAGCCTTGCAGTTTGTAGATCAGTACGCCGCTTACGTAAATGAAGATGAGTACGAACCGATCCACCCTTTCTTCGATGATATATTATCCTCTACGGGGGGCGTTGCTCTTTACCAAGAGCAGTTAATGCAAATGGCGAATAAGGTTGGGTTCACACTCGACGAAGCCGAAATTCTCCGCAGAATCGTAGGTAAGAAAAAGATTTCCGAGGTTAAAAAATGGAAAGCTAAAATTAAAAATAAAATTAAAGAGAAAAAACTAGACCCTAATATAGCGGATATTCTTTGGAGCATTTTAGAGGACTCTGCTAATTATTCTTTTAATAAATCTCACTCCATATCCTATGGCGCACTGTGTGCAATCACCACTCACTTAAAATTTAAGTATCCCCAACAATTTTTCTTAAGCTTACTTCGAATGACTCGCCACGAGCCAGATCCAATTAGTGAGATATCCAAAATTCAAAAAGAAATGGATTACTTCGGCACGAAATTGTTACCGCCACATATTGTGAAATCCAAAATGGACTTCGAGATTGAAGGCGAAGATATAAGATTTGGTTTGCTTTCTATTAAAGGCATTAGCGATAAAAGTATAGAAAAACTTAGCGATTTCCGCAGCGAATACTCCAACAAATTCGAAGTATTCGAAGGAGCAAAAGAATGCGGACTAACCATAGGAGCACTCTCAGCATTAATCCAAGCCGGTACCTTCCAAGGCTTCAAACAATCTCGCAGTAAGATTGTTTATGAAGCTCAACTTTGGAACGTGCTAACACAGAAGGAGAAAAAAATCGCCATGGAAGTGGCCTCAAAACATGAGTTTGATTTGGTTGAAGTAATTAAAGACTTAGCTTCAAAAAAGGACGAAAAAGGTAAACCGTTTATTAAAGAGTCGAGAATGCAAACGATCAAAAGAAAATCAGAACCTTATAAGAAAATATATTTTAAGAATAAAGTCTCTGAATCTTTTGCCAACTGGTATTATGAAAAGAACTTGCTTGGCTACACATACAACAAGGACTTGCGCGACATATTCTCAGACAAAAGAGAAGACTTAATGAGCCTCAGAGATATTGAAGGACTACCCACGGACTCAAGGGTTGTTTTTATTGGTACGGTTAGCGAAAAGCCATTTTTTGGTTCATCAAAGAACGGGAATAATTATATGAAATTATTCGTCGAGGACGAGACCGCAGCCCTGAAGACCATGATATTCAACAAGAAGCTAGAAACATGCAAAAGCATGAACGACGGTTTCCCAAAAGAAAAAAGCATCGTCATCGTCAAGGGTACAACCAAAGACGAAGTGCTGTTCGCAGACAGCATCTCCGTACAAAGCAATAAAATTTACACCAAGCTATCAGAACTAAAAGAGTAAAAATGGAAACAAAAAATATACAAATATCGCCCGACGATTTCAAAGGTAAAAGCCTATACGTTGGAACTCCCTGCTTTGGAGGGAACGCTCGTGTAGAATTCGTTAAGTCCTTATTTGACCTAACACACCTTTGTGCTCAACTCGGTATACCATTCACAATGAATCTACCAAAAGACGAAAGTCTAATTACTAGAGCTAGAAACAAAATTGTTTCCCAGTATATGTCCACGGAAAAGACGCATTTAATTTTTATTGACGCAGACATTGAATTTAACGCGTTGGATGTCATAAAACTACTATATCACGACAAAGATGTTGTTTGTGGAGCATACCCTTTTAAAAATCTTCCGCCAAGTTATGTAGTAAAACCTAAAAAATCCTCAAACGAGGAGGTGCTTGTCGAGGTTGAATGGACAGGGACAGGATTTATGATGATAAATCGCAATACGTTTTTAAAGCTTTTTGAAAAAAATGAAGATTTAAAGTGTGACCTAACAAAAGCCCATGCCACTGGCCAAATACAGTACCACCCTAAGCTGGCCGCAGAAAGCGTGGAGATTGAAAAAATTAAAAATAAATATTATTATGATTTATTCGGTGTTATGATCGAAGAAAAGGATGGCTGGAGGAACTACCTCTCAGAAGACTATACGTTTTGCAGAAGATGGCAAAAAATTGGTGGTAAAATATATGTTGACCCTAGCATTAAGTTAAATCACATAGGCACACACACATACGAAGGCTCCGTTGAAGAATTAAACAAAGTAATAGAACAAAACTCTTGACAATACTAAAAAACCCCCTATAATAATAACAGTATGATACACTTCTACAAACCAAACGCCAAAGTAACTGGAACCGCTTGTTCTTTTTACTTAAATTACAGAGATAACTCCTTTTTCTCTACCTTAATGAAGCAAGCTTCTTGGGATAGCTCTAAGAAGATAGGGAGATTCCATAAGGATAAGCCAGAATTCAAGGTTAATGTGAAATACAGCCCCAAAGAAATAGCTGGGTTCATTAACTCAATCGAAAAAAACGAAGAATGCAACGGTTACCACGGCAGCAATCAGATTGTAAAATATAAGTTTGCTCCCTATTTGAGAGACAACAAACAAATTGGTTTCTCCTACCTAGTAACCAAAGAATCCAAGGAAGATTCCACCAACAAGGTTAGTTTCATTATTGGATTTGACTACGCTGAGACTCTGCAACTCAGAGAGCATTTGAAATTTTTACTACACGAAAGCTTCAAAATTACCGACGCTAGCCATCAAGCCTCGGTCACAAAGAAGTCGTTTGTAAACGAAGAGCCTCCGCCTCCCTCGGTTTCGGAAGATCAAGTTGAAGATGACGACCTCTGGTAAAAAAAAGAAGGTTTTATTCCAAACGGACTTTAGCCTTGCAAAGACTGGCTTTGGCAGAAACGCCAAAGCCGTTCTCAGTTATTTATACAAAACAAATAAATACGATATAGTACATTACTGTGCTGGGATGAGAGAGAATAACCCAAGCCTTTCTCGTACACCTTGGAAATCTATAGGAGCAATACCTACCGACCCATTTGTGGTAGAAAAAATAGAGCAAGACGAAGAGGCGATGAAGCTCGCTGTTTACGGAAACTACCGCCTTGACGAAGTAATAAATTCAGAAAAACCAGATATTTATATTGCAGCGCAAGATATTTGGGGTATAGATTTTGCCGTAAAGAAGCCTTGGTTTAATAAAATCTCCTCAGTATTTTGGACAACACTAGACTCACTGCCCATATTACCAAGCGCAGTTCAACTTGGAGATCAAGTCGAAAATTACTGGGTTTGGTCAAGCTTTGCAACTAACGCACTTCATGAGCACGGACATAACCATGTTAAAACGGTTCACGGACCGATAGAGAGCCAATACTTTTACAGATTCTCAGACGAAAAAAGAGAGTTACGCCGGAAAAGTTTAAACATTCCCCAAGATTCATTTATAATTGGCTTTGTTTTTAGAAACCAACTTAGAAAATCCGTTCCCAATCTTCTTCAAGGGTATAAGCTGTGGAAAGAAAAGCAAAAACCCGTCAGACCTACGTTCCTATATCTTCACACAGACTTTGGCGAGGGCTGGAACATCTTAGAAAGGGCTGATGAATTTGGAGTTTCACACAAAGAAATAATTTGCACTTATGTATGTGACTCCTGTAAAAATTACGACGTTGGACAATTCCGTGGATTAGGTGTGGAGTGCCCCTTCTGTGGAGAAAAAAAATCCATGAGCACAATATCTCCACAAAACGCCGTAACAGAAAAAGAACTGAATGAGATATACAATATAATGGATGTCTACGTACACCCATTTACATCAGGAGGCCAAGAGATCCCCATACAAGAAGCTAAGCTTACAGAGCTTGTAACATTGGTTACCAATTATAGTTGTGGAGAAGAAATGTGCCAAAAGGATGCGTACTCCATACCGCTAGAGTGGTTTGAATACCGTGAACCCGGAACAGAGTTCATAAAGGCATCAACTGATCCAGAATCTATAGCTGAAGGATTATTTCTAGCATACTCCATGTCCAAAGACAAAATTAGAGACATGGGAAAAAAAGCTAGGGATTGGACGTTAGAAAATTATTCTATAGACTCAATAGGGCCAAAGCTCGAAGAGTTTCTAGACGATTGCCCATTCACGAATTATGATTTCCCAGAAAACGAAGAGGAAGAAGAAAAGATTAGCATAGAAGATATGCTGTCAGATGATGATAAAGGACGCAGAATCCTTTACGTTATACCAAGAACAGAAAGAGATGTTTTCCTTTCTACGAGTTTATTCAAATCTATTAAAGAGCAGTACCCAGACCACAATCTTTACGTTGCTACAGAAAAAGCGTTCTTCCCTGTCCTAGACGGGAACCCCCATGTTCATAGGGTCTTAGAATACTCTCCCCAAATGGACAACCTTTTCTGGTTAGAGGGAAGGGGAGATCACGACGGCTATTTTGAAATAGCCTTCTTGCCTCATGTTAATACCCAGAGAATGATAACTTTCCCACATAACGGAAAAGATAAGATAGCTTTTAACTTAACATAACATGCACATACTAGAGTCATATGCGCTAAGTAGCGGAGCAAAAATTGATAAACCATACATATATGGTAAATTTTATCCATTACCTTTTGACAAGTACATAGTCCTTGCAAATTTTAGATATAAATATTTTCAGGAAGTTATAGATATAATCCACCCGAAGCTCTCTGAAAAAGGTATCCATATTGTACATCTGTCTAACGCTTCTCATAGTTTTAAAAACGTGTACAAAGTTTCTGAGTTCGACCCTAATCAGTCAGCTTATATAATTAACAGGAGCTTGGGGTGCGTTGGTGAAAGTAGCTTCTTTACGGATTTGTCATCTTTTTATAACAAGAAAACGGTTTGCTTGTACTCAAACACATACATACAAAACGTAAAACCTTACTGGGCGAAAGAGGATGAATTATCAAATATAGAATCTTACAAAGACGGAAAAAAACCCTCATTCAATACGCAGGAGGACGCAAGCTTAATAAACTCCATTAAACCAGAGCAGATTGCAAAAGAGATACTAGAAAAGTTTAACCTAACATTTGACTTTCAGTACGAGACGCTATACTTCGGCGAAGGCTACGACCAAAATACCCCTGTTTTTGATGTCATACCTGACGATTATCCGCCCTTCATTCTAGAGACAAACGAAGCGTCGATAAGGATGGATTTAAATCATGATGAAGACTTCATGCTGAGACAGTGCCAACACATGACCTACGATATTTACGCGGACAAGCCCATCTCTAGAGAAGTTTTACTGGCAACCAAACACAACATCCGCGAGTTCTATTATGTGATAAAGTCGGAAGATTACCCAGACTTCGTTTCTCTCTTAACCAAGCTGGCTATAAATGTAACGCTTATATCATTCCTTAAAGAAGAGGACTTGACCAGTAAAAAGATAAATTATATGGATTACGACCCCATTCTCAATTACCAAGTAAAAGAAATGGCGGAGATAGATCAATTAAAAGGAGAAGATTGTGAAAATTTATTTTATATTTCAAATAAAATTATCATAGACAAAGGAATGCTCTTCCCCAGCGAACACGCTTGGAAAAATAAGATCGCCATCAATTCTTCGCAAGAGATTGTTAGTTTCAAAAATGATCCAGATTTGCTGATAGATTTACCGTTTCTAAGGGTCTTAAAGAGAACTTAATGTCTTGACAATATATAAATATGTCGTATCATTTAAGTATGAGCAAGCTAAAAAAAATCAAAAGAAACGCTGAAGGTCTCCTGACTGATGTAGATTACAAATTCTCAGAAGAAGGCCTAATTGATTGGCGAAAAATGATAGATAACAAGTGGCTTGTTCCAAACAGGCAGCGCACAGAAGAAACGGACGTATCAAAACTAAATGACTATGAACTTATCATTCTCCTAGGAGGCATCAAAGAACTTGCCCAAATCCGCGGCTTTACTGACGTAAAATATTCCGTGGTTTCGCCTAGTGCGGATTATGTGGTTGCCACATGCACAATCAGTTGGATTCCTAATTACGAAACCGAAGGAAAAGAAGTTTCATTTTCTGCAATAGGTGACGCATCCCCACAAAATACCAGTGGCTTTGGCCAAATGTTTTTGGCTGCATGCGCAGAAAATAGATCATTCGTACGTTGTGTCCGCAATTTTCTAAGAATTAATATCGTAGCTCAAGAAGAATTGGCCAAGATGGTCGCTGGAAAATCTTCCTACACCCCTCCTACTCCAGCGGTTGAAGAAAACCAGACTTCCCCCAGCTACCTCTTAAAGAAGGTTATGAAGGAAAAGTCGATTACATTTGAATCAGTTAAAAAGAAGCTCGTCAAAGAAAAATTTGAGGGGCTGGAGAAGATTAAAGGAGTAGACGACATTCCGAAGTTTAAAATGTTTGAACTAATAGAGAGAATTAAGACGATTAAATAGGTTTATACCGCAAGATGAATAAATATTAATAATTATTTATCAGTAAATTTTTTTTCGAACTCTCTTTTTATGCTGCCTATTACGAAGTGAGCCTTTGTGGCGAATTTCTTTTCTGATACGCTCGTACTATTTTTTGCCTGAATAACATATTCCCTGTCTAGGGCTTCTAGGACTTTCATAATTTCATATTCAGACATATACTTCATCCTAAAAATTATTACACATTTTTTTAATTTTTACTAAACACTATTGTTAAAAAAAGTTAAGCTTCTGTAATAACTTCGTACTCTGTTCTTCTGTCTTCTAAAAATCCTTCGTCATACATATATTGTATTATGTTTGATATATCGTCACGCTCGACTCTTTGTTCTGGATCGTATATGTATATTCTTTTATTTTTCCAACAGCCATTGGGGTAATGAATGTTGGGTTCTTCCTTGATTTCTACATCCCAATTATATACTTTAAGTTTCATTATTGTGGGCAATCTTCAGCTTCAGCATGTCTCCAATTTGTGTCGTCCAATCGGTCATTTGTGTCTATGGGGGGATTATTTAAATTGTTGTTAGTTAGAGATACAAAACTCGTCCCTTGGTAACATACGACAGCGCCGACACTGTAACTAGTTACAGAATCCCAAGCATTAACCCCTTCCTCTCCACAGCAAGAATCGTCCGCATCATTTTGGCATGCTCCCGCTGTTTGTCCGGGCATACACGTAACTGAAGTATAATCACAACAATCACTTATATTCCATCCGCTCCATAGACAATTATAGAATGTCCAATCACCAGTAGTATCCACCCAAGTTGACCCCGAAGCATTATATGTAGCCTCTGATATGGGGTAGGCACTAGCACAAACCGTATCTCCACCCGGGATTGTGACCAATCCATGGTTACAAGCTTGATTATTTAGGCAGCCTACGCTATGATTATCCTTACACTCCTTAGTATAGTAGGTGCAGCCCTCCTCAGGCCAACAAGTTTCCAACCTAAAGTAATCATATCCACTCGGACAGGATGGATCAGGATCACCGGTACTGTTTGTACAATTAGCGTTCGCTGTAACAGATATCGGACCGTTGTTCGGACAATTGGCCGCAGCGCCAAAATTTGCTCCAAGACACATATTTAATCCCACGGGAAACGGGAAGATGGGCGACGTGACGGGGAAAAAAGGCATGTAATCAATGGAGGCCGCCACGTAATTTCCGTTTGTTATGGCCCAATACTTTTTGACACCAATATCAAGTGACTCAAGCTTAATAGCGCCATTAACCGTACCGTCATGATTCATAAGGTTGAACACCGCTGGATAAGGCCAGGGGTTTGTGGCGTGGTAACATGGCAAAACCTCGTTTATATAAGTTCCATTATACTGTGAATCTGACCCTGTGAAACCAGAGACATCGACACAACACCTATTTGTAGGTTCACCGCTACAATTTGATTGCGAAACTAATGCCGCGTCAAATGCAGCGTCTGCAGGGTTTGGGTTATTTTGCTGACAAAGATCTATATAAGTTTCAATCGGCACGCTCCAATTAAATGTACACGGATCACCCGCTTCTATACCTTGGTCCGAAGAATTTGCGCTTATATAGTAACTTCCTGCGTCCGTGTCACACCTCAGACAACAATCCCCCGGCGGAGCAGTTGTGGTTGTTGAGGTTGTCGTCACCACGACCGGCGGATCACAACACAACACAATAAATTCGTTACCACCAGCATAATCATCTTGCTCCGCTGTATTGAAACCAGCGAACGCATTCCAATTAAAAGTTATTACCCCACCCGGGGGCACCTCTTGCCCGTTAACGGTTATACACCCCGTTTGTCCAGTGTTTGTAAATTTAGCAGTTTTAGTCAGATCTGCGGGGTTAACCTGAGGAGCACAATCAGAGTACTGATTATACCAAACTTTGAAAGTTTTATCCTCCGTATAACTACCCGTAGCAATCTCAGGGCTTGGAGGCGCCGCTTCACAATCAGGATGAGCATCTACATTAAGAGACATAGCGCCTTCGTTCATGTTGTCCCACCATACTGTAGGATCATTACCCACCTTAACGTATAAATCTAAATCAGGACACCCATTCTGCACCAAAGGGGTCGGCGTTGTTCCTGTCGTCGTCGTTGTCGGTGCAACAGTCGTAGTAGTTGTTGTCGCTGTTCGATAGCATGGATCACACGGAAAAACAGGGGACACCAAACACAAACAGGGGTAGAAACTTGCGTACTCTGGAGCAGTATCCGTGGAGATCCAAACATAATCACCATACGCCGAATCCGTACCCTTGTGTGACGTAATGGGCGGCGACTGGATCGGATGATTCCAGAACGGATCATTACTGTCTATAACTTTATACGTGGTCACCGATTGTTGCGCCTCCTCCAATGCACAACCCGGAACTGAACCAGCGCCGTGTGCATAAAGAATATCACCAGCATTAATACCTTCATTACTATTAAGCCATTTTTTAACGGGTTGGGCCTGCGGCGGACACTGACCGGGTGGGTAACAGGCACTATTCCCCCATCCCCCTAGCCCCGGAGTCCATGTTTGACTATAACAGTTATTTGCCCCACAACATTCACATGGACAAGGATCTGGAGTTGTTGTCGTTCCCGCCGCGGTTGTTGTCGTTCCCGCCGCGGTTGTTGTTGTCGGCGCTGCGGTTGTTGTTGTCGTGGCCCCACCACACTCACAATCATCACCCGCGCCAGTCATATCATTACAACTATTACCCATCCAGTGGTCTTGTATTACATCCGCATTATCACAATCAAGATTCGTAACGCTTATATTACCAATGCATTGGCCCCCGATCTTTACGCACTCAAAGCAGTCATCGCCGTTGCCGGTATCTTCACACGCACCATGACAGTCCTCTCCTGTGGTTCCATAATTGTCACAAAAAGTTACTTGCTGTCCATCGCAAACCCTAGTGCCAGAGTATACTCTTTTATGACAACCCTGACGCAGTGCCGGTGAGCACACTTGAGGACATGAGCCGGTACATAGCGGACACATATATACTTCATGATGGATAAGCCAAGACTGCCCCGTTACTCTTTTGTACCCCCACTGCCAACAACATGGGTCGTTTGAAATTGAATTATTTGCAATCCAAGTATCCACCATTCCCTGAATATGATTGACAATCATAGTTTGAGTAGGAAAATTGGTTATCCCTGCATTATAAAAATGTTGAAGCGTAATAGTTTGGTTATGCCCACAACCGGACCCAGTACTTGAGCCATTCCACCCAGAAGGACAAGACGTCGTAGTGGTCCCAGAAGCCGTCGTAGTGGTCCCAGAAGCCGTCGTAGTGGTCCCAGAGGAGCAAGCATTACAGTTTGAGTCTACGTCCCAATAACCACCTTGACCAGTAAAAGCTATTTCTTGGGTTACTTCGTAACAACATTGGTGAGCGACCCCAGCAATTTTAATAACGTCACCTATATTTAAATCTATAACCCCAATAAGGGTGCTGGCGTCTTGTGATAGTTTTCTGTTTGATACTTCCCCGGTCGGGGCGACTCCACTACACGAGAAGCCTTGGTTCGCGCACAACTGTAGACTATATCCTTTATAGTTTGGCGCGACCGTTGTCGTCGTTGTTGATGTCGTCGTCGTTGTCGGTGCAACAGTCGTAGTAGTTGTTGCATTGCAGTATGAAATCATTGGAGCTCTATAATTCTCCAAGCAATCTCTCATTCGGTCCGCTTGACCTTGAGTGAATAACCCCATACAATGATCGGCTGAGTAATCCATGTAGTTCTCCCACATGTCATATTCATCTGGATTTTCATGCATGCAACTGTTTGAATTAACCCCCGTATCCGGATCTGCTCCCGGACAATAGAGAGTCCCTAGGGCGGGGTCACGCCACGCACCGCAGCCGTCTGTTCCCGCTGTACTAGAACCACACCAAGTATGATCGTAGCCCTGACGAGGTGTGTCCGTAACATAATCATCTTGCTGGCAATCGCCATCACCCCATATATGTCGTAAATTAAAAAAATGTCCAAGTTCGTGAGTAAGGGTTCTCCCCTCGTCGTAGCCATTTATGCCACCCGCAACAGTGCCCTTTTTCCAACTTTGAAGATTTATGACCACGCCTTGGATTGGGGCACCCATAGTCGAGTTCTGAGGGTGCCATGATGGAAATGATGCATAACCAAAAAGAATTGAATTTGGGTTGGCTGGATTATATATTTGCCCAATCCATATATTTAAAACTGTTGTGTTTGATTCGTTAGTGCTTGCTCCACCCACGGGGTCACTCCCACCTTGCGAGCTCATTTTAATCTCATCACCTATAGGGTAGCCGGTGATAGGCGCAGAAACATCTGTTCTACCTGTGGACGGATCCCATTCAAGCTCTATACCTACATCTGCAGCCCTACTAGCCCACCTTGCCGGAATGTCTGCGTTCGTTTTTCTGAAATCTTCATTTACTTTATCTATGCCAGCTTGGATTTCCGCATCACTCAAGATTCCCGGATTTAAAAGACAAACATGTACATGACAACACACCTTATAAACCGTTTGCTGAGATGAAAATAAACCAAAAATGTCACTTTCTCTTGCTTCTCTTACTTTTTTAAGTCTTTCTAAGGATTCTAGCTCTTTTTGTATATATAATTGTTTTGATTCTTCTGGGTAGTTTTCGTATATTTTTTTAATATAAGAAGAGGTCGAGCAACGCCGACCAGTATCGTCTACTGGGTCGTTCCATGGCAAGATTATTTTTGGCTCTTTTTTACTCATTTCTTATATATATTCTTCAATAATTACACTTTTTGAATAAATTAAATTACGATGACTCATTATGTAGGCGGCGGAGCAACCGTTGTCGTACAAGGATTACACTCCGGACACTCTTCATTAGGGTCTACAGGCTCCCTTACATCCTCACAATTACAATCTTCACCATCATCACCACAAGGAGGAATAACTGGTTTAGGGAATGTTGGCGGACACGGGGTAGTAGTCGTAGTAGCAGAACATGGCCATTCTAATAAAAATTCAACCGTATAACTACAATCTGGCGGCAACGTAGTCGTAGTTGATGTTGTTCCACACGGCCACCCCAAAGAAAACTCAACTGTATAACTACAATCCCCCGGAGGAGTAGTTGTGGTTGTTGAGGTTGTCGTAGTTGGCGGCACGGTGGTAGTGCTTATTCCACCACAATCACAATTAATGTTGGTTCCACCTAAGGTTACCCATTCGTCATTGAGTCCATCTTCACAATCACCAAATCCTTGCCCATAGTAAGCCAGACCATAACTGTCTGGGCCCATTAAGTAGTCTAAGCCTTCGCTAATTATTTTAGCACAACAATCAATACCACCACAATACTGACCCCCGGCTGGATCGTTACCGGAATATGTTATGTACGCATAGGCAGGGTCTTGTGTCCAATTCCCCATCGGGTTGTCGTGACACATCGCACAATAAGCATCGTAAATTTTAACTTGCGCACCATCGCAACACCTTATGGCGTCGTAATAATGCCAAGGTCCAGAAGGATTATATATATAATGAAGATTTTCTCTTTCTTCACGCTGATTTATGGGCTTTTTTGGCGGCATTTTTTATTTTCCATTTTATCTTCATTAAAAGCCCTCGTCGTAAGCTCGGCAATCAGCGCAATCACTAAAGCCACCCATGGTTATGGTACTTGTACCACTCAAGGAAGATGTGCTCAGAATTTCTGCACATACCCAATACCCAGAGCTCGTAGATGACACAAAATCTCCAACGCTGTGGGGGCCGATAGCGTTTGCATCGTCCCATATTTCAATGGAGCCCGCCACGCACGAACCATCGTAGACTCGAACTTGATAATTAGGATCGCCTCCGCCCCCGGGGTCTTCAGTGGTCGTTGTAGAAGGAGGAGCAGACGTAGTCGTTGTTGGCTGCGTGCAGCTTGCGTCATAAGACAAGTTGTTTTGACCTCCCATATACCCATGATTCCAGCATTCATAACTTACAGTTCCATAGTTTGAACTAACAGTTATTGTTATATCACCATAGAAATATTGATATGAGTTTCCATCAAGGGCGGTTTTTGTCCCCTGACTAGTTGTACCAGTATAAGATATTTGAGATGTTTTTCCATTGTTCAATATTGCTATCGGATGAGCCGAAGGGACACCTGTCAATACATATGTGCCAGTAGTCGTTTTATAACTACCATAAGATCCTCCAAAAATATAACTATTAACACCATTAACCGTAGAGAAAGTTACAGCATTAGAAGCAGTTAAACATATATTGTTTGGTGCTGCTGTAGTAGTCGTCGTAGTGGTCCCAGAAGCCGTCGTAGTGGTCCCAGAAGCCGTCG
>CEUO01006030.1_pt1 | contig 25222 bp, 28 predicted proteins | sample 531391 | NCBI WGS metagenome assembly CEUO01 (sample SAMEA2622799, study PRJEB7988) | marine metagenome | isolation source: saline water (ENVO:00002010), including
AGAGATAGAAGGGATGTTGAAAGTTAAGAAGGCTGACTTAGAGTATTATTGGGAACCCGACACAGAGGGTTGGGTTGAGGCACTTCAGTATGTGCTAAGACAAATAGAATATATCGTGGAGTGATACAATGGCAAGTACAGGAAGTAGAATGAGAAAAAGATACAACAAAGGTAAAACTATTAGAGGAGTGAACAACGGCGTACTAGGTCGTTGGAGAAAGACGCAGGTGGACAAGAGATTGAGTGAGGCTGATTACAGATTGCTCAAAGAGAATAACATGTACGCTTGCGACACACAGGACAAGAGTTAAAAGACAGGACTAGGAGGCATAGACATGGATATAAAAATAACAGTAGACCACAACGTTCCAGAGTACGAATTCAGAGGAATGCAAGAGTTGTACCCAACAGGCAAGTACCATGTTGGGCCAGAAGACCGCTCAATAGAGTGGTTCACGGTACTTATCAAAGTCTACGGACGTGGTGAAATAGAGCTTACATGGTTCAAGGAATCGTGATAGTATGAAGACACCAACCATATACTACAATCAAGGAGCTAAGTATTACCCTAAAAGAAAGAAGGAGGAGGAGGAATGATTTGTGACCTAGAGGATTGTTATAATCCTATCGAAGATGGGGAAGGCACTACCATCTACTTCTTCAACGACTGGGGTGATGTCGTCTGTGATTGTTGCTACAACGAGTACCAGAACGGCGACTGGGTTCCCGACGTGGATGTGAGACACTAATGGAGAAGTGTTTGTTGTGTGGGCATTACAACGATAGACAGTGTGGTTGTTGGAGAGATAGGTGGAACAGATGAAAGAGCTTAACGGTATCAACGCTAGAAAGACTAGGTTCGCTAGGGCGTTTGAGTGCGCCGGTCGTTGGTTGATAGAGCAAGGTAAACCATGTACAGCTAGTAATATCTTTGAGAACATGACTTACAAAAACGGAAACCTTTACCGTAATAAAAGAGGCACTATACACTACCACTCATTCTTAGCTAAGTTATCTAGGAACAAGATGTTCAAGAAGTATAGGGAGAGTCCAACTAGCCCGTACCTTTTCACTTGTACCCAGAGGGATTACGATAGACACTTTGCAGATTACAACAATGGACGTGGTAAAATTGAGTAGTATTGAGGAAAAAGTAATATGGAAGATAAGACATAGAGCGAATGTAGGTAAGGCCAAGTACGGCGTTACTATGGAGAGGGACGACCTTAACATCATGGAGTGGTTAGTCCATCTCCAAGAGGAGCTTCTGGACGCGAGTGTTTATCTACAGCGGTTGATAAACGACGTGTCTTTATCTGAGGGTGTACTTGTAGACCAAGATATTATAGATGCGATTAACGCTTGCGAGTCAGAATAGAAATACTTATACATACAAAAAGGGTAGGGATTCTATGAGAAAGAAGGCAATCAGAAGCGAGATACTAAGGACACTCAAGGCCAACCCAGACGGTCTTACAGCGGAACAGATATTCAATAAGATGAAGAGAAAAAAATTCATCAGCAACGCTAGACATATCGGCAATCTCATTAGGGGTATGAAAGAAGTGAGAAAGGGCGACGTACAGGATAGGGTCATGGACGGATTCAACAACAGGACTTCGATGAGCTACAAGGTAAACAGGTACTACTACGATGAGGAAGGGGCAGAGGTATGAGAAAGTACAAAGATTATCTTGACGATAAAAGTAAAGAGACAGAGAAAGCCAAAGAGGTATTTCCCTACACTAAGAATAAGAGAGTCAATGAGCTTAGACAGTTGGTAGAGGATTGTACTAAGTGGATGAGCATAGGCTCCTTCAAGCAGAAGACCCCTCAGTACATGGTAAAAGAATTCAAGAACACTATGACTAGAGCCAATAGAGTCAAAGCTATGAACCAAAGGGATAGGGAAGAGAATGACCAGTAGATACAAGTCACTAAGTCTTAAGGGCTTGAAGGCCGTAGAGGCTAGAGAGTATAATAAGGTTAAATATAATGGTAGAAAACAACCCATGATATTACTATCCTACACATATGAACACACTGAACAGTACAAGATAACAGACCGATATATCCTTTTCAATTTCTTGAAGTGTATAGACCCAACACTACAATACACAGAAATGATGCAGACTATCTATGAAGTACCACCAAGCCACAGACCACCACTAAGCGAAATCTTACAGGGTTACATAGATAGCCAACCGAAGATGAAGATAGACATATGGCATGACAAGGGATTGATAACCCATGTCGTTTCATCAGCTACCGGTAGTAAGTATCTTCAAACAACATATGATTTCATAGACGCTAATTACCTAGAAGGTTACGAAAAAGATGGGTTGCCTAGAATAAGTTACAAAGGTAGAGTGTATCCATACATGCGCTTTACAAAAGATAATTTCCTTACACGTTACTATGATAGTGGGGTACGACGCACAAGACTCTATAAGTTTAGCATAAATATATTATCTGTCAATAACAACACCTACATTTGGGGTACGGTAGAAACGCCTACCGGTGCTACTATGCTTGTAGAGAAATATCACAGAGTAGTAGGGTGGGTTCACACTATAGATGCAGTAGAGCTAGGTGATGTCCTAGAAGTAATTGATTCTAGTTTAGATAAGTTTAGCCAAGATATACTCGGTAAGTTACCGGAGAGTATCGAAAGGAAGATGATGAATGCAGACAGGCTCAATGACTTTCACGATAAAACTAAGTTACAGAAAGAATATTATCATTGGGCCTACCAAACGGTCATCAATTCTTTTTCTTGATTCCAACATCACAAAAATAAAAAAACGTTACACTGAAAGCCTATCTAATTATTCTTCAATTAATTCAATAGTGTGTTAAGATAAAGAAGAAAAGAAATCTAAAACACCTTTGAAGAAATAAAAGAAATAAAAATATGCAGAGCAGTAAAGCGTTTTAATTTTTTACGCTTGCGACACATGACAAAAATAATTATAACCGTGACAGGAGAGGACAGGGTATGGGTGGCAGAGGGCAGACTAAAAGACTACAATCAAAAGTGTACAAGTATCTACAGGAGCAGGGGCCAATGACATCTATAGAGCTATGCGATTGGTACAACTCTGAGTGCTACTCAGACCGCTTCGGCTACAACTACGGGACTACACCAGTATCTCTTGGTTGCATACTAAGAGCGTCGGTCTTGTTTGAGAAGATTGGTGAGCGTGGTAAGTTAGGTGTGTGGGATGCACGTCCACTAGATGTAGCAGTAAGCAGAGCCATAGCCTCAAGAAAACCAATCAAGAAGTTTCCCATGTTCCTACAAGAAAAGATAAAGGAGAGATTAGATGAGTAGTAAAATAACTTCAACGGGTGACACTGACCTTGTATGGTCGGAACAAGTTATGACTAAGGAGCCTACCACCTTAGTAGTTTATTATCAAGGTGAGGCCGGGTATGCCTCCTTCGTGGCGGGTGCTAGTCTTGTAGGTGAAAGACAACCCATCTGTAGGATATTCTCAAAGCTACATCAAGTAGAGCCAATGAACAGCCTACCGATGCCTACATTCCCAGAGTGGAGAATGTATGAGATGAGAAACTTAGATGGGCGACGTTACTTTATCCTAAGAATATCTCACGCCTACACACCATCACCAGAGCAAACAAAGTCTTGGCTCTATAACTACCCGGTTATGAGGGATGTCATAATGGAGTGTAGTAAAAGGGGTGTGGATGAGTTGGTGTATCTGACATCGCACGTCATGCAGAATTTTATCTTCGATGACCAACCACAGATACCACCAAACGAATTGATTGTGTATGACTATCGAGAGCCAGAGGAGGAGGTGCTACAGCTAACAAACGGTGAGGTGATAGATGACTTACAATTGATAGTGCCGTCGCCTACTTGGATTATGTGTAGCCTGTTCAACTCTTTCTGTACCAACCCAATCCGAGGAGTTTGGTTAGTCCTATGTGGTAACGACAACACCACTTACCTAAACATATCAGAAGCAGACAGACTCTTGGATTTCATGTATGACATTCATGGTCTTGAGTATGACACTGTTTATTACAGGGAAATGATGGAAGCACTAAGACATGCGGAACACATGGGAGGTAATCAACAATGAATATCTTCGATAAAACTATTGAGTTTGCACAGCGTAACTACTTCGTTGATGTCGAGGATAAAATACCTATCTTCCTATGTAGTATCGGGGGCCACATATTCAACGCACTAAACAAGTGTAGCCGATGTGACTTCGACCCCGACAGCCCGTTGGTGGATGAGGAGAATGACTTCATCATAGAAAACTGCCCACTGAGGCACAACAACATCCCGTTCTACACACCCATGTCACAGCTACCAGACACACGCATACACATCTTGATGCGAGGAGCCAAAGGTAGCGGTAAGTCCGTACTCATCCTAATGTTTCTAGCTGAAGGCACAGGACTTGTGTACAATTCTAACGCTGACTTGGGGCAGGGTATGAGAACCATGATGGGTGCAAACTCTATCACAGAGGCCGGTATGTTCGGGTCTGTAGATGATGAGGGCGAGATAGCAGGGCGACCTATCGCCCGTGAGATGTGTGGTGGCTTCCTCGGCTTTGAGGAATTCTCATCCATGTCTGACGCATCCAAGAAAGACCACAGCTTAGACATGAAGAACCAACTGCTCACAAGCCTAGACAACGGTAGGGTGCAGAAGGCTATGCGTAACGGGTGGGTAAGATATACCACACGATACACGGTATGGGCCGGGACACAGCCCGCTAGGTTTGAGCTTGACTCTGGACTAGACCGAAGGTTCTTCATCATAGACATAGAGATGACCCCAGAAAAAGAGAGGCAGTACAAACTAGCCCAACACGCACAGGCTAACATGCAGAAAGATGAGAGATTAGCTGTAGCCAATCTTAATATTGAGATAAAAGAATGGATAAGAAACAGGATGCACGAAGCAGTAAGGAATCCTCCAACCGGTATTCTCTTTGATGACGACATCATGCGTTGGATAGACAGACCAGACGTGCGCTCCTTTGAGGCCGACCTATTCAGAAGAATGTGCATAGGTTATGCTATGATGCAACCTACCTATCGTGGTGGAGAACCTTTAATCATAAAACTAGATGATACTTTAGAGGCAATACTAAATCAATCACTGTCTATGCGAAGGCGTGTGATGGATGCTGACCTAGAGCTGATACGCTCCGCCTTCTGGATGAAGGACGTACCCAAGTCGCAACTACTAAAAGAGATTAGTCGTATGATAACAGCGGGCGACTACCAGAGCGCAAAGCGATGGCTTATAGAAAACCTAGAAGGCCAGACTTGGTACAGTGAGGTAGAACCAAGCGTAAAAAGGCGTGGTCGAAAGGGTGTTATCTGTAGGTTCGGGCCAGTGTCAGAAGAGAGTGAGCCGATAGTGTGGGGGTCAAACTGATGAGGTCAAAGATAGAGATACAGAGAAGATTGGCTACCGAGAACGATGCCTTTGCCATAGAAGTGCTAAGGTGGGTTCTGTCGGGTGGTTGTGAGATGTGTGACCACAAAGACAGAAAGGAGTTAGAGAAGCAGGTGTTCAATGAAGAAGCAACACCTAGTTATCTTGAAGCTAAATATAACTGGCCCGATGGCACAGTGATGAACCACATGGACTCACACATGGAGTATGACCCTACCGAGGCTATGCACATGGAGCAAGCACGTTCACAATCTATCAACACCTTAGACTCCGCTGAAGACATTGTGATTAGGATTAGAAACTATCTTGATGAGTTAGAGGCACGTAAAGAGGCAGAGGGTGGTATCACATCGGAGTTTGTGACTGATGCCTCTAGATTGATAGCACAGGCTAACGCATCGCTGAAGCTAGTGGGTCAGCTCAAGAAAGAGATAGGCGTAGATTCTCAACTACTGCTAGTAAACAATCAGCTCAGTGATGTCAGTAGGATTCTTGTGGAAACCTTAGCAGACCAACCCAAACTACTAGATGATGTGGAGAGAAAACTGAACCTACTAACCACACCTATTGATGTAGATTACGAGGTCGTGGAATGAAGAAGTGGAGGGTGCAACCCACCAGATACTTTGCCACACGCCCTATATTTAAGGAAGAAATACCTAAGCTGATACAGGCTATGATAGAGGATGGTGTGATGGCTTTGATAACACCGAAGGGAATCCAATGGTATCATGCTGAGTACAAAGTACCTAAGACATCCATATGTGATGTCTGGAACCTATCGGGTAGCCAATTAAAAAGAGTAGAGAATTATATCTATGGACATGACCCATTCGTGAGGAACCAAGAATGATTATCTTCACAAAGGATGCCACTCCGTTTAGGAGCGACAATGAAATCCTTATGTACAACAACCTAGATAGTATTCCTAACCTAAAAGAAACTACCTACATCCTACACTCTGATAAGTTTACTTCCGATGATGTCATTCAGTGGTCGCCTGTGATAAAGAACAAACTTGTCGTGGTAACAGACAAAGAGCCGAAGCTCAACAAGAAAGCTAAGGACTTGTGTGTGGTGGATGACAACCTTAAGGGTAAAAGTAATGACGATGCCTTTGTATTGGTTCGTGCCTTGCTCAACTGGGGTAATAGAGATAGGGTAAAAGAATTGTACAAAGACCAACCAACGCAACTACTGCTTTGGTTCTTGAAGGAGAACGTGGACGACATAGATGTCTGGCGAAGAATCTCAAAGGTTCTGTACACCTTACCACAGGAGTACATGAAAGCGTCACTAATCTATGGCATCAAGCCTAGCAGAGTCAGAGTAAAGTGGCCTAAGAAAAAGGGTAAAAGTAAAGAGCGACCAGAGATTTTCAGAAGCACAGACCAACACTGGGAGGTTATTCTGGAAAACTCTATAACCGTAGCTAACAAAGTGAGAGATAGTGGCGATGTACCAAAGGGTATGAAGCGCACTAAAGAGAAGGCTTTGTCATGGCTCTAATCGAAGTTTGTTTCTTTCTAGTATTTTTTCTTTCTTTGGGTTTGTTGTTCCCGTTTATGCAATTATTTATCATAATACTATCTCCACATAGTTTTGAGTGGGTAGCTATAGAAAAACCTATAAAACATACTAATTGCGACACAGCCCGTGAGTACGAGGAGAATTCTTTCGCAGATGCTATTTTATGGGCAGACGTTGGGAACGACTTATAATACCTTAACACTAACTCTTATACATGAGTGCCAATAACCGCCGAGTCCGGCGACTCATAGTAGACATACTATGGGAGCATGGTGCTATGACAAAGGAGGGCGTGGCACAAAAACTATCTTCAGAGAAGAATGTACGAGCAGTACCTTCCCCTCATAGTCTTTCGGCTTTGTTGTCAAAAAATCCACAGATAATATCAGTTGGTTCTGAGATGGTTGAGAACGCTGTCGGCGTCAAAGCAAAGCATTTGGTCTATGATATTGACCGGACACTCATACAGCACCGGGATGAAATAGTTTATACCCGTAGTCCAACCGTTATGACACCTAAGCAGAGGGCGGTGGCGGAACAATGCGAGTGTGGGAAGATACGGGTTTTCCCACCAGAATCAAAGGTGTGTCTTCACTGTCTTAGAAACAATTAATATTACAGTTAGGATATGGTTATAATGGTAGGTAAGATGCGTGATGACATTCACACAATCATATCAGCTATGATGCACGACAACAGGGCTTTGGACTTCAGTAGAATAATGACCCAAGAAAACATGTTTGACGCTTCCTTGATTAGAACTTTCTTGTTACAAGCCTTCGATGAGGAGGAGTTTGAAGAAGAAATGTTAGAGCTGTCGGACGATTTTATCCGTGGTGTTTTGTCCGGTATCGTTCTTTCTCTTATGGTAAAAAGAACCACCGGTGAGCCTATGAGTACGCCATCAAACGCACAACTAATAGATTTGTACGACAGTGGCCTAGCTTACATAACTGAAAAGAGTGTATAAGTTTATATCCGTAATAACTAAAGTTAGTTTATGGAACAACTATGGGCCAACAAATACAGACCACAGACCTTTGATGAGTTAGTGGGTGGTGCTAAGGAGCTTGATTATCTTACTCAAAGTATGCAACACTTACTACTACACAGTAGGGGGGCGGGTCGTGGTAAGACTACACTAGCTCATGTCATAGCTAAAGAGTTAGACTACACCATACACACATTCAACGCTTCTTCTAAAAAGACTAGGGGTATAGCTTTCGTAGAGGAGGAGCTTATTCCACTGACAAGCTCTGGCAACCGCAACCAAATCATACTGTTGGATGAGGCAGACCAACTCACACCAGAAGCACAGTCGGCTCTAAAGGGGGTTATAGAAAACGCACACGGTTACTTCATACTAGCATGTAATGATATCAGTAAAGTAAGTGACTGGATTAAGTCAAGGTGTTTACAGATACACTTCTTGCCTATAGGTAAAGAGGCCATGAAAGAAAGATTGGAATATATTTGTGGGGCGGAAGGTGTGGTTATAACATACACGCAACTCAATCTAATCTGTGAAGCACATGAGGGCGACCTAAGAAATGCAATCAACGCACTACAAGCGTTTGCCTCTATGCAAGAAGGCGCACATGAGTTTCTTCTCTCTCTTACCGAAAAAAATTTTAACGCAAAACTATTCTTATCACTATGTATAAATGATAAAGAGTTTGACACTTCTTTAAAAATGTTAGATGGCGATATCAGAAAGATAGTGAGGAACGTAATGCAAGAGGCAATAGATGAGTGGCATCACAGCTTGAGTAAAAGACTCCAAGTTATTGATGCTTCGATTACTGCGGAGAGAGATATCATAAGTGGTGTTGATGAGGATATTGTCAAGGCCAATTATATAAGGATGATTATAACGTAATGTTTATATCCGTAATAAAAAGCGAAAGCAACTGAAACAGGTGAAAAAATGAGTGACGATATGTTGAACAATATAGCCAAGACACTGAATGTCGCACCCGATGTGGTGCGAGCGAGGGCCGATGAGGTTCTTGCAGAGCAGGGACCCGCATGGAAGAATGCAGGTCGCTCGGATGACGATTGTTTTATCCTAGCTCTTAGAGTAGCAGGTAGAAACATCACAAGCGAGAATGCTAGGATGCGCCGAGCAGGTGCAGATATATACGAGGGTATGTTTATCTCTGTCCCAAGACCGAAGGAGTGGGGTAAGATTCTATACAATAAGATGAAGAACCAGATGATTTCAGCACCACAAGAAGTTAGGATGACTCTAGTAAACAGCGGTGCAGTAGTGCTGTTTGAAAATAACAACGACGGTACTTACACAAGGTTGGCATCTGAGATGTTCGGCTTCGGTGCTGAGAGTGATGTTCACAGCCTACCAAAACACACTATGCAACTAGATGCCAACACGCACTTCTATGTGGTGTGGGACAAGAGTAACCCAACATTCCCAAGCGGGGATGCAAACTTCAAGTATGGTGCGCCTCGCCCACAGGATGAAAGGGAGAGAACGTGCATGTTCTATGGACGAAGACAGGGCGACAAAGAGCTATCACTAATCAAGGTCAGTGGTAGCGGTAAGTCGGCAGATATGCAATTCCCTACCTTTACACCACTGAGCATACCACTGAAGACAGGAAGAAACGGAAGATGCTATCTAAACGCTGACGTATCTGTACCTACAGTGAACACAGACTTAGCTAACATCTTCAGTGGCTCCCCGTTAGACATGATTGGTGGGTTGATTGGAGAGGACAACATGTTGCCAAACCTTTCGGCTCTAAGGCAGTATTACGACACACACAACGGCACTGATGGATGGTGGGACAGGACTTGTGCCACTGTCACAGAGGTAATACACATAGACCCAAGAGATAACGGTGGTGCTATTCTAGTGTGTGGTGATGTTGATATCACATCTATGGCAGGTACTATAGATGTCTATTGTGATGAGATTCCATCCTTCGGTGTGGGTACTAAGCTACTGATACACGGACAGGCTTGGAGAAGTAGGGAAGATGAAGACCGCATGACCGTCAATGGTTGGTGGGCTTTTGACGAAGTACAGCAAATGGTAACACCCGACTTCACTGATGAGCCAGTAAATGAAGGGTGGGAAGCGTAGATGGATAGGAGTTGGAAGGCTCTAGGTGAGTTTGTTCTTGTGACAAAGCACGAAGAAGTCAGCGATTACGGCCTCATAGTTGATGCGCCGTATGTCGTTCTAAGTGTCGGCGGGTTTGTTCCCGTCGAGCTTTACCAAGCAGATATAGTTAGCTTAAATGTAAACCCCACAGAGCTAAACAAAGTAGAGCCTTCTAACCCTACATCACCATTGATGGCACATTACACAGCTATAGGTGCAGTATTGTGTGGTGAGGAAGTAGAATTGTTGGAGGTATAATTATGGAAACAATAATTACAGGAGCAGAGGCTAGAAGTAAGCTACTCAAGGGTGTCAATAAGTTAGCATCCTCTATCAAGGGAACATTCGGACCCCAAGCTAGGACAGTCATCGTGCAGAATCCTATGGGGATGCCAGTCATCCTCAATGATGGTGTTACGATAGCGAGAGCAGTAACAGACAAAGACCCATATGTTCAGATGGGTATAGACCTTCTCAAAGAAGTAGCATCGGAAGCACAGGAGAAATCTGGTGATGGTACTACAGGGGCTACGTTGATAGCACAGACATTGTGTAACGGTTCTCTTACTCTTATGGAGAACGGTACTTCCCCTTTAGTAATACGTGATGGATTGAAGGAGTGTCTAGAAGAGGTCACACGATATATCGAGGAACATGCGATAACTGATTTTGACATAGTAGACGTAGCCACCATAGCATCTAACAACGACCGAGAGTTAGGTGAGCTAATATCTGATGTAGTTAAGGAAGGCGGTGGCATTACTATAGAAAAATCACCGACCCAAGATACCTATGTTAGAAGTAGTGCCGGTCTAGAGATAGCCTCTGGTATGGTTCATACTCTCATGGCTAACTCTGGTAAAGGGAAGTGTGAGTTTACTAATCCACTAATACTAACTACTACTGAGCGTATAGAGAGCTTCAATACATTGATACCGGCTCTTGAAGCTAGCATACAAGAGGGCAGACCACTGGTGGTTTTCTGTCCCGACGTGAACCCACAGATGCTACAGAATCTTTTGGTAAATATAGTACAAGGTAAAGTATCTGTTTGTATCGTAAAAGTACCGGGTATGCCACAGCAACAACAAGAATGGTTAGAAGACGTTTCAGCTTCCACAGGTAGTAAGTTATTCAAGGCTTCTTTAAATGAGTCTATCACACAGGCCACTAGCGAGGAGTTGGGCGAGTGTGAAAGGCTACACTCAAACTCTACGACTACTACTCTTACGTTAAAAGAAAACCTACCCTCGTTAGAGCAACATAGCGAGGCTTTATTTGACGCTATCGAAGAAGAAGAAAACGAGTGGTTACAAGAGCAAATGCAGAACAGACTTAACCGCATGAATGAAGGCATCTCCACGATTTACGTTGGAGGTGCTTCCGATGTAGAGCAGGTAGAAACTAAGGAGCGAGTGGATGATGCGGTCAATGCTTGTAAGCTCGCTCTTGAGTCCGGTGTGGTCATCGGCGGGGGCGCAACACTATGGAGGTATGCTGAAAGTATGGAGATTGAAGATGCAAAGACCTTACCCGTCAGATTGTTGTTCAAGAAGGCTATGCAAACACCACTCAATACTATCGTAGAGAATACTGGTGCTACAACATTCCCATCTAGTGATTCAAGACTTGTCAATGAAGGTCTTTACATTTGCGGTAAAACTGGTGAGATAGAGGATGCTAAAACAGATGGTGTTCTTGACCCCATGCAGGTAGTCTTGAACAGTGTGGAAAGTGCGGTATCAATAGCTTCTTTGGTATTGATGACTGATTGCGCTATCATAGCACCAACCGAGTAGTTTATAACCATAATAAATAGAGGAGTAGATATGAGCTGGGGAACACAAGCACAGACAAAAGAAGTTAAGACAACAAAGACCGTCGAGCCTACGACTAGATTCGATGAGGCTTACTACAGGGAGTTATTCACAAACAACTCAATGAACGCCGTCACACATAGATGTGCGTTTGTTGGTCATGAGAACACAGCAAAGACCGGACTAGCTCTTTCCTTGCTAGACAAGGAAATCAACGAGGGTAAGACCATCTATATCTTTGATGTAGATAACTCAGCAAAGTCCACTGTAGATTATGTGTACCCCAACAAAGATAACATCGTAGTGCTTCCGCTTCACGATGAAACTGATGAGTCAATCTTTGATGAGGACAACAACGTAGACTACAAGGCGTTGTTAGATAAGACATCATACTATGTAAACATCCTAGCAAACATAGTCAAGGAGTCGCCAGATACTATTGGCGGTGTAATCTTTGATGGTGGTTCTACCTTCCTAAAGTGGTGCGAACACGCTATGAGAGCGTCGCTACTAGCTAGGGGTATCATAGAAGAAGAAGGAGATACCTTCAATCAGAAGGAGTGGAGAGAGCGCAACAGGCTCTACAGGAATATCCTATCACGACTACATAGTCTGAACGTAGCTAAGGTTTACTTTACCTTTCACCTAAAGCCAGTATCACAGTACATGGATGATGGTACAGGTAAGAAGGTACTCATGACCGTAGGCTTCAGACCGGAGTGGGAGAAGGGAACGATGAGAAAGTTTTCTCAGCAGGTATTCCTATCTCGCTACATGAAAAAGGCAGACCCGGCAGCCGGAGTTGAGGGCGACAGAAACCTACAAGACGGTGAGTGGGTCGTAAGAGCCACTATCGAGGAGATGAAGGGTAACAACATAGAGAAGGTTGGTAGCACACACGATGTTCTTCGTGTAAAGAATGGCAACGTAGAGTGGTACGGTCTTCCTTTCATGGTAGAGTGATTTATTTGATAACAGTAGAAACAAACTCTCTGAAGTGGCTTCTCACTCTAGCTCAGAGAAAACAAACCATTGACGGTAAAAGTATTCCACAGGTGTATAGTGTTATCTTAAAAGCAAGTAACGGTAGACTCTCGCTCCTTTCTTTAGTAAAGGACGGTCAGACTTCTATCATGCGTTTATCCATACCCTGCACTGGTGAGGGAGAAGTAGTAATCACTGATATAGAAACCACTCTAGGTGTCTTGAAGTATCATGGTGGTGTTCTTAACATCGAACCAAAGAATGATAAAGTTACTTTCAAATCCACTAACAAACAGACTACACTATCAGCTAGTAAAGAAGCGAAGGCTTTCCCACATAACCCAAGTAGTATAGCACAATGGGAGGAGAAGTCTAGTGTTCTTGCTAAGAAAATAAATGTAGATGACCTAAGTTACACCGCTAATGATGGCACTCTACTAGAGTGCGATTGGGTATTCGCTGACCTAGATACTACTACGCTGTACGAAGCATTCAGATGTGATTCGATGAATGGTCAGAAGTTTAACAAATACGAGGTATTGTTTGATTCTCCTTCTGATTTAGAGATAAGAGTCGGCGGTGAGCTAAAAGGTAAAACACATACGATGATAAAGGGGGTGCATTGTAATACCGATTATGGGTTTTGTGCTACCTACAACGGTGGTCTTGAGCATATCTTTGCTAATCTAAGCCATGACGCTACAATAGGTGTGTGGGACTTCACCCATGCTGATATGGGTTATCCCATGATAATATCTCTAGGCGATGGTGATTATATCTTCCAAGCATCTAATTTATAAGCGTAGTAGAGTAGTGATAAACATGAAAAGAAAGTTTCCGTGGATGACTTGTGAAATGTGTGGTGCTACTTTTTCTTGGGAGTTTTATGATAGTGTAGAAGGAGAGGGCGACATATACTTTTGTCAAGATTGTAACCACATGAAGATGGATAGAAGTACAGTAGAAGTGGTTGGATGATTATAGAACGTGGTCGAGGCAGAGATATCATTGTCAGAGGCCGTTACAAGAATGGTTTAAGATACGAAAAAAATATTACTGGTTACTGGCCTTACTGCTTCGTAAGAACAGAAGAAGATAAGTACCTAGATACTACTGTAAAAAGAGAACGTGGTTACGTAGGTCTGTACGGCGAGAAACTTACTAAGATAGTTTGTGCTAGTCCTTTCGATATCAAGAAAATAGCCGATGAAAGGGACACATGGGAGGCAAACATACCATATACCAATCGTGTCCTATCTGACTACATAAATGACGGCAACGAACCCATAGAAAACTACAACCATAGGACTTGGTACATGGATTGTGAGTGGTCGCCAACAACAAATAAACTTAGGGTAATAGTAGTATATGATAACTTTACCGAGAAAGAATATGTGTGGTTTGTGAAGCCATCGGTACAGGGTCTGAAAGAAGGACAAGGCGAACCACATCATAAATACGGAGAGTATGAGTATGAAACACCGGCATTGGCGTTTGAAAACGAGAGGTCTATGCTCATACATTTTATCAAGCACATGAGAAAACAGGACCCAGACATAATTACTGGGTGGTACGTGGTCGGTGCTGACATAAAACAAATAATAGAGCGTTGCAGGGTGTGTGGTCTTCAAGAAAACCTACTATCTCCTATGAGGCAACTAAGATATGAGTACAAGGACTGGGCGCAACCCATAGTAGGTAGAAACTGTATTGATTTGATGCTCGCAGTTTCTAAGTTATGGGAGCTAAAGAACGGTAAGTTGCCTTCTTACAAACTAGATGACGTAGCTTACGAAATATTAGGAGAAAAGAAAGTAGAGTTAGAGAAGGGCCACGATGAAACATGGTGGGATGACCCCGCTTTGTACGTTCATTATTGCAGACAAGACGTAAGATTACTACCTAAGCTAGATGAGGCCGTAAATGCACTAGATTACTATACTTCCCTACAACACATTGTACAGTGTGACCTACGTTCTACTCCGTTCATCACAAAAATGTTTTCTCAACTGGTTCTAATAGACCCAGATTTTGACAGGAGAATACCCACTAGACCGCAGTTTGCTAAAGTGGATTATGAAGGTGCTGATATTCTAGATGTAGAGCCGGGAGTGTATGATAACGTGGGAATCCTAGATATCAAGGCGATGTATCATAGTAATGCCTCTAAGTACAACATATCTTGGGACACACTGGACCCAAACGGACAGGATTGTGGTAATGGTACGTGTTTCACACAACAAGGTAAAGGTCTGTTAGTTAGACAAATGGATAAGATGACCGACCTTCGTAATAAATTCAAGGTAAAAATGATGGTAAGTGACGGAGCAGAGAAAAGAAAGTGGGATTGTATGCAGTTTGCTGCAAAAACCCTAGTAGCTTCTATGTATGGTGTATGTGGTGATGCCAAGTATGGTATGTATCACCCAGATATAGCGGCTGCCATCACATATACATCTAGGCACACTCTAGGAGAGCTTATGGTAGAGGCACAAAGAGTAGGATTCAATGTCATATACGGGCATACTGACTCTGTGTTTTGCGAGATACCATACCCAGATGACGGTATGAGATTATTACCTGTCATAAATGAGAAAATGGCCCCGATAGAGGTAGAGTTTGAGAAATGGTGTAGTCGCCTTATCATGGTAGCTAAAAATCGTTACACAGGTAGAGTAGCTTGGACCGATGGTGAGTGGCATAACCCAAACATTTACGTTAAAGGCATTGAGATGAAGCAATCCCGTATGCCTCCTGTCATGAAAAAGGCTATGGAAAACACTATATCTGGCATTCTAAAAGAGGAAACGGAGGAGGCTGTCACACAGCGTAATTTATCACTAATTAGTAGCATAATGGCGGGTAAAATAGACCTAAAAGAATTGTGCATGAAGGGCAAGATTGAGCGTGACCTGTCTAAGTACAAAGTGTTGTCCGGCTCCTCGGCAGGGGCGGCGTGGGCTAACGAATTCTTAGGTAAAGGTTATCGTGCTGGTTCTTTCTTCTTAGTAACATTGAATAAAGACGGTAAGTATATTGCATTTGACGACCCTTCAGAGATAGAGGGTATAACAGAGATAGGCTCAAAGGAGATGACTGATAGATTTATCATAAAGAAAATATTGCCTTACTATGAATTGGCTAAGTGGGATTCACAGCCCCTACTTAATGCTAAGGATGGGTTGTCAAATATACAATGGATATAGAATTGTTTATAACCGTGATGAGGAGTGTGTAATACATGAGTCAAAAAGCTACCAAAGAAGATGTTCAAGCACTAGCTAATGAAATGACTAGAATACTACAAGTGATGGGTGGTGACTTGTTGAGGTTACAGACCTTAGTTTACACTCATTTAGAGGAAGAAGGTAAGGTAGAAAGAATAATCTGTAAGGGTTGTAAAGAGGAGTTACTTAGACCCAACATGAAAGCTATAGAAAAAAGCGATGTGTGTCCTCATTGTGGTAAAGATATATTCGGAAAGCAACAAACCACCTTTGAGAATTGGGATGATGGTATTTCTGAGGAAGAATAATGAGAGCAACACCACAACAAATTTCTTTGTCATCCTACAATCCCATAGGCGCGGAGGTATATAGGATTAGTAAGTCATCTTTGATGGGTTACATGATGTGTCCCAGACAGTTTTACTGGCGTTACATAGCTGACATACCTAGACCACCTGCTACAGAGCAGATGATACGTGGTACTCAGATACACAACGTCATGGAAGCCGGTCTACTACAAGGCCCAGAGCAGATAATACCTACTGCTATAGAGCAGGGCGTAGAGGAGGATGACGGTGTAGACTCTCTCAATCTAATGTTGCACCAAATAGCCTACGATATAGGTGGTTTTGATGTAGTAGAGGCGGAGGTAAAGCACGAAGTCTATGAGGAGTTTGACGGACACCCTATAGTTTGGGTGGGTCTTGTTGATGGTGTGCTTAGACACCCAGAAACCGGTGGTCTTGTGCTAGTAGAGCTAAAAACAGGTAACATGGGTATGTCTAAGCTATCGAGAACAAGAAAAGAGTTGGTGTATTACAGTAGATTATTGGGTATGTTGGGGTACGATGAGGTAACTCATTTCTTGTATGTTTGCCCAGACTATGAGATACCAGAAGACGGAGATGATAAGCTACTATATGAGGGTAACAAGAGGGGTAAAACGATGTGGGTAGGTGCAGAACGTGGGTTTGCTTTGTTAGAACCATTTTCTCAGCGTTCCTATAATGCCTTTGAGGAATCATTATATGACACTATTGAGTCTTTGACTTCCCATCAGTGGCCTATGAAATGGAACGACTATTTCTGCCCTATGTGGTGTGATTTCTCACTTAATTGTGAGGCTGAATTGAATGGAATTACGGAGTGGGGGTTATAATTATGAAGTGTATAGCTTGTGGGTCTGAGGACCGATGGGAAGGGTCCGAAGAAGTATGGCGTGTAAACGGACAGGAAGGTTCTTTACCAGAAAAACTAATTGTATGGGCCTGTGAATGTGGAAGTCAGCAGACGGAGTGATACCATGCCTCTGAGTTTCCCAAGAGAAATAGGTCTGCGACGCACTTTATGTGAAAGTAGAAATGAGTTTGATAATTATATCACAAAAGTAAATGGCAAAGCCTCTTGCTACACTTCTCTATACTCCTTTGAAAGAACCGAGGAAAGAAGGTCGTGGAAGATGGATATAGAGTCTGTTGTTATGGATAGGGCTTGGTGGGACTTTGATATGCTAGAGGGTGGTACTATAGAAGATGTAAAAAAAGACGTAGCCTCTCTAGTTTCTAAACTGTCCGGCGATGTAAGAACAGTCTTTACCGGTCGTGGTTTCCACGTCCATCAATTCTTCGACACACCATTGAAAGGCACTATGATATCAAGACACCTAGATAGATACCAAAGAAGGATGGCTAATGGACTTAAAACACTAGATGGTGTTGGGTTCCCACAAAAACTAACTAGAGTGCCAGATACATACAACCCGGCAAGAGGCAGATGGTCTGTAAATATAGACACTATCGAGTTTATGCGTGACCCGTTGGGGTATAACATACCAGACAAGCCACAACAATCTCTATCTCACCTAGACCCGTTTAGAGGAGAAGCACCGAGGGGTGGGTTCAATATACGGAAGTGGATAGCAGACAACCCTAAGAAAGAAGAAGTGTACTCTACAGCAGAATTCAACGGAGAGATAGGAAGTGCCGGTCTTATACCGATACCACCATGCCTAGAAAAAGCCATGAGCCATGAGAATCCTAAGCACGACGTTAGGATAGCGTTGGTTCTACATTTAGCAGACAATCTACGTTGGTTCGCACACCCATCCACACTTACACCACAACAGAGGAACGATTCTATAGAGAGTATAGTTAAGTTTATCTCAAAACTAAATTGGAGAGATTACAATGAAAGCACCACACGATTCCACGTAGCTAGTATGATTGACTACGAGCATATACCCACTAAATGTTGTGTAGATGCCGGACCCTGTTGGGCGCACGATGGAGTAAGGAGGAAGTAAAATGATGCTACAAGGAGTAACGAGTAAAGAATTAGATAAGTGCCTGTGTTGTCAAGGAGAATGGTCTTTGCACACGGCTATGGAAAGATACTGTGTGTCATGCAAAACACACATCATGATTATAGAAGATGAGATATATCACACGCAAGGGTGGTAATCTTCTTAAATATGTATCAGTGTGTAGAAGTTTCATGCTTCTGGTAGATGACAGGGAAAACCCCAAAGTCGTCAATAAATTACTCATGCGTATGGGTAAAGAAAAGGTAAAAGTATGTAGGTTACAGGCCGCCGATTACATTCTAGGTAGCTGGGGTGTAGAAGCAAAGGAGATAAACGACCTATACAGGTCCATTATGGGCTTTGGGCGCACACGCACCATAGTAGCGCAACTAAGGGACTTACAAGAGGAGTTTGACAATCCTATGCTGGTGGTGTATGGCACAGAGCTGAAGCCCTACATACCCGGTGGTAGACCAAATGCTAGACAGGTAGCTATGGAGATGGCACGTATGAGGAAAGTCATACAGCAATTCAAGACTACTTTCTACCAACGGTTCCCAAAAATAAGATATATGGAGCTAACCACGATGGATGACTTTACAGACTGGCTGGTAGTCAATCATACACAACAGGGTATGCAGTTATCCAAGCACTCACCTCACCTACACAAGTCAGTAAAAAATGCAGAGCTAGACCCCCGTGTAGCTGTCCTCTCTACTGTGCGTGGTATAACGCCAGATATGGCTAAGGACCTGCTTGAGAAGTTTGGTAGCATACCCAAGATTCTAAGGACTAGGACTACACAAAAAGAAATCATGAGTGTTCCCGGCATTGGTAGAAAAAGAGCCAAAGATATACTAAAGTTACGAGAAAACTACTAGGTTCTGCTTGCAGAAAACTTGTCTGCTGATGAACCTGTGTTGGCAGACGCTCTCTGCATCTTGACACTTAGGTTCTTGAGTATGACGCTTGTGGCATCTGCTGTATCGCTACCTGTACCGGGCTTCCTAGTTATTCTTACCAGTATTCTATTGTTAGACTTTCTTAGGCCGGATATGGTCTGCTCTGGTAGTATGTCAATTATCTTGTTGCTAGTGCCAGTATATACCTTTACCTCATTAGTAACTGTAACACCGGCGTTTTCGTTACTAACTGTCACGTATAACACCGCACATGTCTTACCAGAAGCCGATAGCGGTGAGTGTGTGCTAGTAGCCTGTATGCTCATCCTGTTGCTTAAAATGTCATTTGGTACGACGAATGACGTTTCAAGCGAAACCTCTTGTGATTCTATGATTTCGTCTGCGGCCGTTAGACCCTTACCTGCAAAGATAAACCCGTCTGCCGTTCTAGACGCAGTACCACCAACGATAGACACGTCTACATCCATACCCTCTATGCCTCGCATGGTGGATGGCACTACGGCTGGCTTCTGCTGCCCTAAGACAGAAAATGTAGCACCACCGGATAGGTTGTCGTTTGGCAAGCTCATTCTACCTTTCAGATTACCGTAGGTTTTTCTAGACATCTTACCTACAGTCATACCATCATCTAACTCAAAACTACCGTCCTGTAGGTCATCATAGCTATCTCCTAAGCTCTGGTCTACATCTGGGTCTAGGTCTACGGTTGGGTCATTGACAGGTGGTTTTACGGGGGTGTTACCTCCCTGTTCTGGGTTGTGGTTGTTACCACTACCACCACTACCTTGTTGTAGACCATCATTATCTTTATTAAAAATGTAATCAATGAGTCTTTGCGAGGAAAGTGACTCATCTCTCTCTAAAGTAAGTACAAGCTCGTCCACATCACTTGAAGAAGCTCCCCACTTTACGTCCTGTATAACCATAGATTCTGCATTCATCTCAAGACCTAAATCTGTCACTGACACAAAGGTAGCTGGCACAAAGGATAGGTCCCTACATATCTGTATTCTAGGCGCATACCATTCCTTTCTTGTGTTGCGGAAACCACCACCCATTTCTGTGTATGGCCTCTTGCCTATAGGGAAGATACTGTTTGCATTTACAGAACCACTACCATTGTCTACGCTACTGTCTAAGATATAGTTTGCCGAGCCATGTGCCGTCTGTGAGGGGTCGCCACATCTATGACGTAGCAAGGCACGACAGTATTCTGCGTTGAAAGAAAAAACTATCTTGCCCTGTGAAGTTGAGTATGACTGTGGCACATCTATCTGATAGTACCCACTGTGCTTTACGTCTTTGGATGATGTGTTGTTGCTGTACTGTGAGCTATGTAGGTCCTTCGCCGCCGTTGCGTTGAATCTGTAATCTGCTATATGCACAGTAAACTCTGCCTCGTCTATGCTTGTTCCTGTTTGGTTTTTCAAATCAACCCATATTCTAAGAGGCTCACTACTACTATCGCTTACAAACGGTACACTGTTAGGTATATGCACTATCTGTACTGCATTGGATATCGAGTTACTACCGTACCAGTAGTAGTTTGTTTCCCATGATACATCACCAGTACCCGTGTCTTGGCTGATACCAAACCTAGATACAGAGTCGTCGTTGCGGGCAGAGGCATCGTTTGTACTCATGTTACCATGCAAACCGTTTACCATGCCGGGGAACAAAGCACCACCAGTACCCAAGTACGTCCAGTTTGTACAGTTGGCTACATTGTCGTTAGTACCACGAAGGGCTATGTATGGGTCTGCGATGTACCCATATCTACCAGTTTCAATCATCTTGTTCTCAGCACCAGATTCCATGATAGGACTGACACTCATTTTAAGAGAAGTGTTACTGTAGGTAGAGTATTGTTGTTGTGCAACAATCAACGCCTCCCTACTACTCTTTATCTTGGGATGCTCTAGTATCTTCCATCTTGTAGTGTCAGTTAGATTGGTAGCAGGGAAATCAACAAACGATTGGTTGTCATTGTAGTAAACCCTTACGTTTGTGACTTGACCACTGACCTGTGCGCTTATCTTGGATATCATGCTATTGTTTCTAGTTAGCGATACGCCAGAGTTATACTTGGGTCTAAACTCTATTCTGTTGTCACGCCCTACCAAGCCAGAGAAAGAAGTCTTGATTGAGTTTGTTGTACCATACCCGCTTTTCTTACCTAAGTCCTTTATAATGCTACCCAGACTCTTACCCCTACTGTCTAACACAGAACCATAACTGTCGTTGCTACTTGTGTCATTGTAGGTAGTCATCAGTGAAGTTACAGGGACATTGTTGATGTCGAAGATGCAGGGTAGTCTAGCAGATGGCAACCAAGAATCTGTGATGGCTGCGTTCCATAGGAATCTAAACTTGTCACTGTTGAAGTAAGTACCACTGTTCTTAGCCTCATAGTAACCGTCTATGTGCATCATTAATCTTAGCATAAAAGAAGATGTGATTGTAGCGTGTACCTCAAACCTATCCGGTGTTGTTTCTAAAGTAGTGTCTGTAGTAAAGGTCAAATTTCTGTTACCAGTAGTAGCCCAGCCGCCGTCGTAGGAAGCAGCAATATCACTCTGTATAAGCTCCTCTCTTTCCTCTAGTGTGGAGGTTCTAAAGGTAGCATCGTCACTATAAGTGTCACTTATAATCTGTATGTGTCCCAGTTGTACAGGTATCTCATAAGTGTCGTTTGCCGCCCAAGTAACCGTAGTACCAGATACCATATCACCATTTCTCTTGCTGACTATGATAGTGGTATCAGTGTTAGCACCGCTAGTATCACCGACATTGGTTGCGTCACCTAGTCTTAGTACGGTGTGTCTTGTTACAGCACCAGATGTGCCATCCGTTCTTTTGAGAATCATACCGGGTTTTACACCGGAAGCCTCATGAGTACCACTGGCATGAGAAAGGACAATAGCATCTATTCCTTCCCAACCACCACTTACATCTGCTCTACCAGAGTTGTTACCAGTTTTTGTGTAGAGAGTTTCTAACTTACTCTTCCAAGAAAAGAAGTATTGTGTCGTATCGTTTTCACTTGAGTTTCTATCATATACTACCTTGATAATACCCATACCAGCATCATCGTACTTAGTAGCATCATCTACTGTAATACCACAATCGTACTGTATTAGACCCTCTGGTGATATCTGTGCGTCTGATATCAGCTTGTCTTGATTAGGGTGTTCTCTGAAGCCCTCATCTACTGTTTGGTAGGAAGGTGTAGCCTCTGCCCAGTAGTTGTCTATAAGAGCTGGGAAACCATGCTGAGTAGCAACATAATCGCTTAGGTCAGTAAAACCACCAGCATTACGGCCTGTCCTAGCCCCGTTAGTATGGGTGTTTAGGTTGAAGAAAGGCGATGAGTCTATGACTAGGAAAGAGCCAGCCTTGTCCTCCCAGTCTTGGTACTTGGCTAAGTCCTTATGCGAGCCTGTTACTGGCGCATAGAAAATACCGCCAGTGTTACCAGTATCTGCTGTACCACCAGTGGTCCATGAGCTACCTATATCGAATGTGTCATTAGTTTTGGCAGTTATTTGATAGTGACCATCATGCGCTGTACTATTGAAGATGTATATGTAGTCACCAACTGAAAGACCGTGTGCGACATCTGAAACTCTAAGGTCAGCCGTGTTAGCCAATTCAATAGTGCATGACTCCGGGTTTTCGTAATCTACTGGCTTGGAAAATGGACCACCAGTGCAGGGGTCGGCAGTAGAATCCAGATTCCACACATCTAAATCCTCACCAGTCTTGAGCGAGGCAAACTTGTCTATGTTGCCATCGGCATCCACTTGGTCTATGTAGAATAAATCAAAGTCATAATTCTCAGACAGTGGGTACTGCAAACCAAAGTTTTTCTTTCTAGTAGAACCGTCGGCATTTGCCAAGCCGTTGTTTCTCATATCAGACCAAAGCAACCATATGTGCTTGTAGTCACTACTAATGTCTTGGTACTTTATTACGTGACTGTTTGTAGTTGTAGAAAATGTAAAATCAATGTACTTGCACCCAATAAGATAGTAGTTGCTACTTACATTTACCTTTCCTTGATACAAAAACTTACCCACAAACGTTTCTGCTGTTCCAGTTGTTAAATTAGGTGCGGTCCATATTTCTGCCACACCAGAAGTAGGGGCGTTGTTATACGCCGTTTGTGACAATTCTATTACCTTATCCGTTGAGTCTATTGTTTGACCGGAAGTTACGTAATTAGAGGCAGAAAAATTCTTAGAATCTCTTTCCACCAAACCAAAGTGATACTTAAACCAAAGAGATTGCGGCAAGTCCCTCATCCATCTTGCGTGTAGAACCCTATGCTTTGCTCTTAGATGATTAGAGCCAGTAATGAATGTGCCAGATAAAAGACCTTGCTCTTTAGTCCACTCATATCTATCATTACCACTTAGAAGACCAGTACCAGATGTAAGGTCGCCGTAATGCGTGTTAGTTGTTTCTCCTCCTTGCGTGTCTGTTTCCACAAGATAAAGAACACTGTTTTCTGTCAAATCGCTTTCAGTAAAATAATTTCTGAATTTTACTATTCTTCTGACTCTATGTATTTGATTAAAGATATTTACTTTGTATGTAGGAACATCATGATTCTTTGTTCTACGATTCATAGCAAACAAGTCACCGATTTTTAGATTTGGATTACTCTTAAAAATAAACTTGAGATAGTGTGGGCCGTCAATCTCATTAGTGTAGTAATCAGATGACGGGTATGTATCTCTGAAGTTTTCCCACTCAGTAGTACATAACCCCTCTGTTGTTTCACCACCATCATGTACAGTGCCATCATCATTTACAAAATCAGCAGCCCCCTCATGTATTCCTCTAGCACCGGCATACAGTATAAGATTATCAACGGATTCTGGTGTGTATGTCAAACCAGATACAGTTATCGTAGCACTACTAGAACTTGCCGTTACCACGGTGACGCTTGTATCATCGTGGTTGTTTGAGTTTTGTATGCTTACTGTTTCTCCGCCAGTAAGACCATGTAATGCAGAAGTCAATCTTATTTCTATATTATTATTTGATGCGTGAGCGTTTTCTTGTATGCTTCTTATACCCACGCCTTCATAGAAATCTTCTATGTTGTTTGGTCCAGTGTTTGTATTCTCGTTGTTGTACATCTGTATAGGATGACCAGAACCCAACTGAGTCCTCTGTGTTGATGTTTCTAAAAATGTACTGTCACTGTCAAACCCTACATCATTGTTTAATAACTTTAGCTTACCCGCCCCTAGATACATAGCATCTCTGAAGCCCTGTGCTGAGTAAGACCAGTAAGTTGTGTCATCACCAGTTTCGTTCTGTGACTTCTGCCCGACATCCCAGAGCGGTATCTGGTTGTTGAGAGATTCTAAAGAGTCATTAGCAGTTATGTCTAACTCTCTGCCTCTAGCTTTCTGTGTGATGCTAAATGTATCTATAGTGCCTCTCCATACTGGTCTGTCTATTCTGTTATCGGTATCAGCGAATACTAACAGGTTCCAATCTATAGGTGCTGAAGAAACAAAAAGACCACGTAGATTTAGCAGATAGTCTGTTGCGGCGTTACCCAAAGCACCGCCAGTCAGTGCTGGGTCATCGTGTAGCTTTACACTACAGGTAGATATGCCATTGTTACTTTGTTTTACGCTAAGTTTATCTACCAACGCTTCATCGCTAGAGGTAAAGTCATCGGTTAGATATCTTACCAAACCAGCCCTATCTAGCATCAGATAAGAAACGTAGCCATAGGTCCCGTCTGTTTCATCTGACTCTATGCTTATCTGATAGCCGTATAAATTAGATGCTGTGGCAGATAAGGCATATCCGCTACTGTAAGAACCCGCTGTTGCGT
>CEUO01013820.1_pt1 | contig 25173 bp, 36 predicted proteins | sample 531391 | NCBI WGS metagenome assembly CEUO01 (sample SAMEA2622799, study PRJEB7988) | marine metagenome | isolation source: saline water (ENVO:00002010), including
TGTTGTGTATACCAATTCCACCACTCACCCAAAATGGTACGAGCAGATGGATTTGAACCTCCGACCTACGCGGTGTAAACGCGGTGCTCTACCGCTGAGCTATGCTCGCTCTATTCTATTCTCCTAAATTTTTCTCAATTAGTCAAGAGGAATTAAATGGTACTCTCGCTGGGACTCGAACCCAGAACCCTCGGTTTAGAAGACCGATGCTCTATCCAGTTGAGCTACGAGAGCAAAAAAATTCGCCACGCGCAAATTAAAAAACGCATGACGAACTAATCCTCTTTACACAGAGCTTCTACTTGGAGGGTTCTGTAGAAACTTCTTGCGTGGTGGAGGGTGTTGTAGTAGTTGGAGCAGTTGCCGTGGTGACTTCTACTTGTTTCGCTGGGGTCCCAGTAACCTCATCAACTTGCATTTGAACAGTTGAATTGAGGTTTACTACTACATACGTTGTAAGACAAAAGTTAACGGCCAGCAAGAGCAATGCTGCTCGTGCGTATACGGTCTTAACAGTTGTCAATTTATTATTACTTTCCTTTGTATCTGACATATTAACAATATGTTAAACTATTACTGTAGTCTCGTCAAGAAAAAAATCACCGCAATTTCTCACGGTGAAGTTTTATTAATTTATTTTAATATCTACAGGTTTAGAATCCTGTTTTTTATTAATTTTGATGTACAGAATGCCATCTTCATAACGGGCTACGGGGGCGCTCGCGTCTGCCTTTTTAGGGATTTGAAAATTCCTAGCATATTTGGTGCCGTCTCTTTCGGCTTTAACTTTAAGTAAGTTGTCCTCAAGATAAACTTTTATATCCTCTCTCTTTGTGCCAGCCAAGTTCAGTTCAAACTGGTAGCCGTCCTTTGTCTCTTTATAATCCGAATTATGATGGTCAAATTCTAAATCATTCAAGTCATCGAACAAGTTCCACAGGTCACCATGTAACCCGCCTAATCTATTATTTAATTTAATTCTAGTTAACATAACAACTTACTTGAGCAAGTTTCATGCCAACTTTAAAGCCTGTTTTTAGGGGTTATTTTTATACCAAGGGTCAGTTTGGCGCACGTACGCGTCCCAGCGCTTATTCATTTCTGTGACAACATGTCTCCTGTCTATTTCTGAGAGCATTCCTACCTCGCTCATTATTTTATCTAAATTAGCATCTTCCCATGCTCCTTTAGCAATTAAGTATTCCATTTTACTTTCTAATTCTTCTCGGATATCTGAGACTTCATACGGGTCTTCTTTATTAAGTTTTTCTAACTCCGCAAGACCCTTGTTCATTTCTGTTTGCCACCAGATCGCACTCCTATTTGCTACTAAGGCGGCTTCAATAAATTTTTCTAGATTATCGTCATTCATCTACTATCTCCACTTTTATAATATAGTCGCTATCTCCATCTATTACAAGTAGAGATAATTCATCCTCGTCCGGTTTTGCTTTTCCTACAGCCGCGTGGATTAGGCAGTCATTGCAGACCACCTTCTTTGAGGTTGCAGGAAATTGAAAAAATACAATCTTTTGAGCTTCGTACAAGATCTTATAATCTCTAGCGTTGTAAGACGCGTAATTACAAGCCGAGCACTTGAACTCCTTCCTTCTTGTTCGGGAAGGGTTTAGCACTTTCGCTTTTACTTGCCTAGGCTTCGACGACATAGAAAGATTCTTTGTGTTTTCTTTTTAGCATTCTAGCGTAAGCTTCCGCTGCTAACTTACCTTGTTCCCCAAGCGGGAACGCACCGTAGTATTTTTTACCATCTTCGGTTTGCACAAGATAATATTTTTTTACTTTTTTTCTCACTTGATATTAAATATTTTGTTTTTTCTAGCGGTCTCTCGCTCCATTATAGCTTTCATATCTACCGTGGGGAGGGAATTGTATAGCTTCATTCTGGATTTGAAAAACTTTTCACCCCAGATGTAATTCATGAGATTCATACCCTCCTTATCTATTTTAGCTAATTTTTCCCTCATAATAAAAAAGTTTACAGATAATTCCGCAAAAAGTTCAACATGATTCTCTAAACCGTACGTAAGTGGGTAATTTGGGTCTCTTTTGGCATGCCAGTATTTTCTCCAAACATACTCATTTGAATATCCAACGAAACTAAAATGGTAGTGGTGAGCGAGTTCGTGGGTCATGAAATATAAAAAATTAAAATCATCCAAGTTTGAAAACAAACCAGTTGGAATGACTACGGAGTTATCTAAAAACTTTTCGTACTTACGTGTCCAATTACTGGTGTTCTCCATTACGTAAAGCATCTTAAAGTCATTTTTAATTGTGTGGGGTGGAACAACTATTATTTTTAGACCTGAGTCTCTAAGATAATCATACGCATACTTTGGTAACTTACCTTCGATGGACTTTAATGATTTTTCTAGCTTGGGTAGGTAAACCTCTTCGCTTTTATCTGAAATCGAAGTATTAACATACACGGGCCACTTTAATAAAACATGACTGTCGTATGTATTTACTGTAGCCGCAGGGGAAGAACTTATTAGCCATAAGGAGGCGAGTGTAATCAAAGTTTTCTTCATACCTAATGGTATAAATATCTTGCGGCAGAGTCAAGTGTTTGATTTAAAAGTCACATTTAATAGACTGGCCGTTACTCGAGGGAACGTTAATTTGTATACTGTTTAATCCAAACCCAGTTTTTATTTTGCCAAACATGGCTTTACCTTTGTCTGAATTGGCGAAAGATTGCGTGGATTCTTCTACGGCGACTTGTCTTTTAGCTCTTGTGCATCCGCACCCTTTGTTCAAGGCTTCCCACTGCTCCTCTATTTGTCTAAGTGTGGTTTCGTCGTCTGAATCTAGGTGTCCTTCTTTGATTCCTTCTTTGAGTACGTTTCTGAACAAAACCATATTCGTGATGGATAAATTATACCCCGACTTTTCTAGATGTTGCTTAAACATGTTAGAAAATGCCGGTACTGGATGCAATTTTGGTAACTCTTCAGACATCTGACTTCCTCATTACTAATTTAATTATAAAGTATAGGAATAAAGAAAGCCAAAGATTTATTGAAAAAATTTGAAAATTTTCATGAACAAAGAGACTGAATATATTAAACCATACACCTAGACATATCGGACATGTTATTAGCCTAACAAAAAAAGAATCGTGCCTAAGTAAAAGATAATTAAGGTAGTTAATGTTTGGGTCGCCCTCGCTTAAACCTGTTTGAGCTTCTTCTAGGTACTCTTCGAAGTCTTTCACTTTAAAAAAAGAAACGAACCCAAGCGCTTTGCAATACTCTACAAAGAAGTTAGTATGATTCCATAAGAATAGAGCGATTGAAATTAAAAAAGCTAAATATAAATTGTCAATAATATACATATTAATACTCCGTGTTAAAGAAGAATGTTTGAAACAGCCTTCCAGTATGTACGTCTTCACCAAAATAAAGCATACTTGAGTGATAAAAATTACCTCGGTATAAAGCTAACCTATTATACTTATTTGAAATAACATCTGTCAACGTCCACTTAGAAGGATCGCCCCCATCTTCATTCAGTTTCTTGTATAAGTTTTCTTCTGCTGGTTTCTTAAAAATGCCCGTGTCTGTATGGGTAAAAAGCCCCGTGCCGGAGTTGTGAGGCGCGCCCGGAGTGAGGTAGCAAACACCAGCCCATGTATTGAAACCATCGCAGTGAACCCAAGAGCGGTCGTGCTTTGTTGTGTATTGATAGCTTCCCGTGTAATGCTCTTCCCCCCAGTAAGTAACTTGCCCGCCCAAGGGTTGAATGACTTTCTGTATAACTTCCTTTATGCTGTCGTTTATATAAGAAGCTGTGCGGAGTCCGGGATAATTACCCTTCACGCTAAAGTCAGCGTTTAAGCCAGTAAGTCGAACTTCATCTGGGTTATTGTAAAAATCATCTATGATTAATGTGTTGCCGTTCATTTGTTATATATCGTCCACCATGTATTTTACAGGGTCGTCGGGAAAAAAATAAATTTTTTTACACCTTATAACAATTTATCCCATAAAAATCGAAAATGTCAAGGGCCTTTGTGTCTCTCTCATAAACCTCCCCGTAAACAACACACGGAATGTGGTGCGCTGCTATCATGGTGGCGCAATACGAGCAAGGTAAAAGCGTTACGGCCAAAATTTTACACTCCTCTCTTTTAACACTAGCGAGGCAGTTAACTTCGGCATGTATCATGTATGGTCTTCGAGCATCTCTATCCTTCCAGAATGAAGGCTCGACATCTTTACCTGACATCAAGCCATTGTAGCCCAAGCCCAGAACTTCGTGCCCCCACCCCAAAGCGCAAGCCCCTACTTTAAAGTAAGGGTCTTCGCTTCTAGATGCTGCTGTTTCTGCTAGTTGAAGGGCGTATTTATCCCAAGGCGTTCTCATAGTAATGCTTTTTTTGCACCCTTATAAACTAAATAGTAAGCGTAAAGTAAAAGTAATGAAGTAATCATATCCTCCTATATTAAATGGGATTTACGGGTGAGTCAAGCTATAATTAAGCATGACAGTTTACGACGCCTCGCACAAACTCTTTGAGTATTTTACAAATAAACACGTGTTCTGCATGAACAAACACTTTAAAGATATTATTCCGATCTCTGAAGAAAAAGAAATAGAGGAGGCTACTTTAAGGCTTGCCCTCGAAGACATGGCTAAGAACGAATTACTTAAACAAACAGAAATCGAAGGAGATGAGTATTATATTCTTATGAGACCCATGGAATCATTTGAACAAAGTGTGTCTCTAAATTATACAACGGCTTTTATGATTGCTCATGCGCTAAATGAATTTTGCGAAACGATAGGCGAATACAGTGACGCGGCTGATGTGGGAGCTATCACCGAAAAAGACCTAAAGAATCTAGTAATCTTAAATGAGCACCACAAAACTCAAATGAGTAAATTAATGCAAGAGCAGTCTGGGAATTTTGGGGACAACATTGATTTTAACAACCTTGGCACTTGACTGCGTGTAAAATATATTATAATATAAATTTATGGGAGCGTACTGGATTCGATTTAGGGTCTTACGCAAGACAGCAAGTAGAGGATGATAGTTGGCCTCTTAAATCATCTATCTAGGTATTCAACTGCCAATAATATTGTTGATATGGCTCCTTCTCTTGACGAAGCTGACGCGATTCTCGCTAAGTTTGGTTGGGCTGAAGAGGCTGCTGTAGCTGCGTAAGCTACCCGTCCTACTCCGGATGCTCGTTAAGGAGATAGGGCGTCGACAACGAGCAAAAAAAACTAGGAAGGGCGAGGAGTCTAGTCTAAATAAAGTGCCTCCAACCTCGTGTGTAGTTGTCAGTGACGAAGCACGAAAAACTAACACTGACTAAACTTGTAGTGGTCTGAGCCGATGGTTCTAAAGACGCGGGTTCGACTCCCGCCGCTTCCACCAATTTTATTATGAACCCACTATCCATAAAGACTGCGAGGAAATTACTGGCAAATGTTAAAGCTGGTCAGTCCCGTAACAAGCAAAGAAAATCTTTAGGTAATAATGTTCGTGTTGAAGATGTAGAAATTACTCATCAAGATATCATTGATAAATTCGACGAGCAAGGGGGTTTGTGTTTTTACTCGAAGCTCCCCCTGCAAGAAGAATATAATTATGTTTACAAGCACCCGTTTGCGATAAGCGTCGAGAGGATTGACAACAAACAGGGTTACCTAATGGATAACGTGAGGTTAACTAGAAGGCTATTTAATCTTGGCAGGGGTAGTTACGACGGAGACTTTCAGGGAGTCATGGACGAGCTTGTTTCAGAATTAAAAGATAAAAAGACTTAATTAAAATACTCTTTCTCATACTCCCACATAAGCTTATTCATATCCTCAAAGGTTTGTATCTCGCTGTCTTTGTTGCACATGTATTCATACATCTTCTTATCTGCTGACCATTTTCTTCCATCCCAGAATTCAAACCCAGTAAAATCTTTTTTGTATATACAGGTTTTTTCGTAACCGGGCATCATGTAAAGGTATTTAATTCCATTCTCTCTAGCGCACTCTATTTCCTTTATTACGCTGTATTTTCCTAAAGACATCTTGGGGTTGTGATAGTCCCAGCAGAATTGCAAACCAGTCATAACTGGACTGTTGTCGTAGGTCCTTAGCAATGTATAGGCTCTTAGCTTACCTTCGTGATAGTAGTGAACCACTTGCTTATTGGCTTGATCTAGTTCAACTTCATTCGCTGGCCCTCCTAAACCTAGGTCATCAACAAAACCTCTATACTTCATGTACTTCTCGTATATGCTTTGTATTTCGTCAATATTTGTCTCTGAATACTTTTTGATTTTAATTTCGACGTTAGGGCATGAATTTAAAATTCTTCTAGTCTTTTTGTTGTATTCAAGTTTACTGGTGTCGATTCTTACTTGCCTGCCTTGAAACCAGTAGCGAGGTTCCTTCTGGTTCCATTCGTCAATAGCCCACCCGTTTTCTAGCGCGTGTGTTTCTTCCTCTGGTTCTACGTGTGCATAAACGTTGCAGTAAATCAAGCTCATGTCTGTCATTTTACCAGCAATATGATGGAAGAAGATTTTCATTAATTACCCGGACGAGTGTCCTGTTTTGGTGTTGTGGGTTCTGGGACATTCCAAGTAGGATTACCGGTGATTCTTATGTCATTCGCATCAAAATGCTTAACTTGACCTGTCTCAAACAAGTTTACCACCCAGCAGGTGTTCCAATCGTGACCGTAATCAATTAAAAATATTGCCCACCCTTCTCCTAAGGGCGTTTTAACATGAATTGGTGGTTGTATTCGGTGGGTCATTATTATAATGTATTACACATACTTCTTGACATTATCGCAAAACAGTGAGACACTTCAAGCAGTTCTTTTAAATAGCGGTGAATAGCGCGAAAAACGTTTAGACACCTCAAAGCCCGTAAAAAGGCACCAATCAAGTTGACCTAATAAGTCACACGTTACTGCGGGAGCGCGCGGCGTTTGAGATTGGAGAAATTCCAGAAACTTAAATCCTCTTCGAAGGAAAAGCTAGGAGTCATTGCCAAAAGAAAAGTTCCACCGCTTAAATTAAAAGAATAGTACATCGACTTAGATGGTTACGAGCTACCGAGTTCAAACTTAAAAGCCTTACGAGGCGGGGGAGAACCGAGACTGCGAGAGCGGGGGATGCGAAGAACTGAAGTAGCTATCTAAGTCTTAAAAATACCCATTTTCTTAATAGGGCTTCCTATTGCTTAATCCTTTCTTTGGAAAATTTAAAGCTAGGAGTCATCTTAGTAACATTCTTAATATTTCTTGAGTTAATTCTTACAATGAACTATACTAAATTGGTATGATTCCTAAAATAATCCATCAAATATGGCTAGGCTCACGCAAAAGACCAAGTGAGCATATGGAAACTTGGCCTAACCTTCACGCCGGTTGGCAATATATATTTTGGGACGAGCAAGCAATTAAGGCTTACTTTCCAGACGGATTAATAAATCAAGACCACTTTGATTACGCTACTGCACCTTGCGCTAAGGCTGACATTCTTAGGTACGAAATACTGCTTAAATTTGGCGGTATATACATAGATGCCGACACGATTTGTTTAAGACCATTGGATGATCAGTTCTTGTCTCCAAAAGTTTGGGTGACCTTTGAGAACGAAAAAACAAGAGGGGATTTATTAGCGAATGGTTTTATTGGTGCGGAAACAGGTAATAATTTTATTGAATTAATGGTTAAAGATTTAAGTAAGAGATGTAATTTCAAATACACGAATGAACAGACGGAAGAAATTTTTTCTTGGCTTAATTACGGACCAGTATTTCTTACTGAATCCGTATCAAGGTACAACCCAGACATAAGCGTGTTTCCTTCTTATTATTTTATACCTAATCATTTCTCTGGAGTATCTTACGATGGGCCGGGTAAGCCTTACGGTGATCATGATTACTCACACGAATCAAACACAACATACAAAGAATGAATGTTACAGTCTTGTTTTTTAGTACGAACAGGTTAGAGTACCTTGTCCCTACATTGAAATCATTCGAAGAGAACATTGATTTCTCTGGATGTAATGTTAACAAAATTTTTATAGACGATTACCCAAAAGATAGAGATAATTCAATATTTCAAAAAATAAAAAAGGATTATAATATTGATGAATTGATATTACATGAACAAAATCAAGGACAAAGTGTTACTTGGAAAGAAGCATGGAGCGTAATACCCGAGAGCACTAACTATATTTGGCACCAAGAGGATGATTTTATTTTTCCTAAAAAAATTATAATAAGAGACCTAATAGACTTAATACAACAATGCCCTGTTACCTTAAGTCAGGTGTGTCTCAAGCGACAAGTGTGGTACACAGGAGCAAACGACTTCATAAAAAGGATAGAATCAGGGGAAGTGGGCGAAGAGATTGAGTTCCCAGTTAACGGAGTTAATAAAAAAATAATTTTACATCAAGATTATTTTAACGCTAACCCCTGTCTTTACCCTGCTTGGGTAACCAGAGAAAAGTATTCATTTAACCCCCAAGAGTCTGTTATTGCTAACGATTTTAAGCAAAGATACGGAAACTCTGTGTACTCGGCAATTTACGGAGCAAGGCAAGACGAACATCTCTCGCATCACATAGGCCACTACACTCAAGGTCAGAAAGTAAGCGAAAACGAACCCGGTTGGGATTGGTTGAAAGATTATGATCCAAATAAAAAGTACTACTCGAGAGGTCACTTATCAGAATACACTGAAGAGTAAGGTTTAAACTTGACGACTTTGTAAAAATAAAATAGTATGAACTATACGACTGTTTAAATCATGCAAGAATTCAAAATCATCGGCGTAGCTGGTTACGCAACCACGGGTAAAGATTTTTTCTTTTCGATAATGAACGCCTTACATCCCTCGATGAGGTTCTCTTTAGGTGACATACTCAAAAACGAAATGAGAGAAGACCTAATGGAAGAAACCGGCGTGGACATATTCAATTGCAGCGCAGAACAAAAAGAAAAAGTAAGACCACGACTAATTGAGTACGGGTCAAAGAAACGAAAAGAAACAGAAGGCAGGTACTTCACAGAGATATTAACGGAATGCATAATTAACACATCCACCGTTGGCCATGTCCCTATCATCACGGACATACGATACGCAGAATACGAACGAGATGAATTGAGTTGGCTGAAGAAAGAGTTAGGCGGCGTATTAGTTTACATAGATAAGCACTCAGTGGTAAATGGCGAAAAAGAATACGTTAAACCACCGAACAAAGATGAAGAAATAAATGGACCAATTTTAAAGAAAAACGCAGATTATATCCTAGATTGGCCAAAAGCTGAAGGTGATTTCTACCAAAAGCAAGAAGCACTAAAGCCTTATGTAGAAAAATTTATTGACTGGTACGCTAAACTCGAGTAGTCTTTATAAGGACTACTAATGAAGGTCACTGATAACGAGTTAATTACAAAAATAAGAGACAATCTCTGTAGCGACAGCTTTGAAGAGTTACTGTCTAGACATTCCAATTTATACTACAAGATTTGCCAGAAGTACTTACCAACGCTAAAACAGCTAGGTGTACCTGCAGAAGACGTACTTAATGACGTTCAGTTTGTTTTCTTTAAAAGCATAAACAGCTTTGACCCAAGCAAAAAAACAAAATTCTCTACTTGGCTCGGTAATTACTCTAGGTATAACTGTTTGAATTATATTAATGAATATAAAAAACACAACTTCCATGAAGAGGCTGATATAGAATCCAGTGCAGACTTTTCTTACGACCCACCAGATTACGAAAGCGGTGAGACAATTAATTACATCTACTCTATTTTAAAAAATTTAAAAGATAAAAGAATTGTTAAAGTCTACTTGCTAAGATACGAAACAAATGGAGATAAGAAAGCAACGTGGTCAGAGATAGCAAAAGAGATGGACATTAGCACCCAAACAGCAATCAACTTGCATTCAAGAGGAAGAAAGTTTTTAAAAAACAAACTAAAAGCTTGACAGTGACGTAAATACAAACTATGATTCGTTATCATGACAGAAACAAATAACAACAACGATTGGCAAGAGCGCGAATGTGGAGCTCTTTGGAAGCAGAAGGGTAAATCTCAAAATTTCCTTTCTGGTCATGTAGAGGTAGACAATGGCCTTGGCGAAAAGCAAAAGGTCAAGCTAGTGGTCTTCTCTAACAAACACAAGAACGCAGATAACCACCCAGACTTCCGGGTGTACTTGTCTAAGGAGCGAGATGCAGCAGCGGCTACAACTGAAACCGCAAGTCAAGCATCGGATTCTGGCGACGATCTTATCTAATGAGCTACGCGCTAAACGTTCCTATTAACCAAGTTTCCTTTGGGCAAGTATCAACATGCTTGCTCAAGGAAATTTTTTATAAATCTTTATTTGACCCAGACAGCGATCAATCATCGATTTTTCCTGTGGGGCAGATTAATCTGCAAAACTTAGCCTCAGACGACCAAGACTTTTATAATTGGCTACAGGGTAAGATTAATAATAACGTAATAAATCACAGCAGAAAAAACCCAGCCCTTAAACTTTGGCACCTAAACGGAGGCTTCGAATCCGTAAGCGAGCGCCAAGTTCTATTCACATTTTACGAATTAGATAGCCCAACAACTATTGAAAAAAACATAGCCAAAGACCTTAGGTTAGTCGTTTCATCTAAATACACACAAGAAATATTTAAAGAACATGGTATAGAATCAGGCTATGTACCACTAGGTTTTGATAAAAATACTTTTCAAAAAATTGATAAAGAATACCACCCCGCTGAAAGAATTGTATTCAATGTGGTTGGTAAACTAGAGCGCCGAAAAAATCACGATAAAATAATTAAAGCGTGGCTCAAAAAGTACGGCAACAATAAAAAATACTTTCTTCAATGCTCTATTCATAATCCATTTATGAATGAAGAACAGAACACTAGAGCGCAGCAGTCCCTAACCGAAGGTAAGAGTTATTTTAACTTAGCGTTCTTGAAGTACATGCAAAGTAACGCCGCTTATAACGATTACCTAAATTCCGCAGACATTGTTATAGGGATGTCTGGGGGAGAAGGTTGGGGGTTGCCAGAATTTCAGTCAGTAGGACTCGGCAAGCACGCTGTAATACTTAACGCTCATGCCTATAAGGACTGGGCTACCCCAGAGAACGCTGTCTTAGTCGAGCCCTCGGGCAAGACTGAGGTTTATGATGGCTTCTTCTTCAGGCAAGGTGCGCCCTTCAACCAAGGGAACATTTTCTCATTTGAAGAGGACGCCTTCATAGAAGGCTGCGAACAAGCAATCAAAAGAGTAGAATCCAGTAAAGAGAACTCAGAGGGCCTAAAACTACAAGAGGAATTTACTTACGAAAAAACGCTAGAAATGCTACTGGCAGAAGTAAATAATATTTAATGTATGCCGATATACTTATTCCAGAACCCCGAAACAGAAGAGGTAATAGAAGTCCTTCAGAAAATGAAGGACAAGCACGTTTACTTTGATGAAAACGGTTTAGAATGGAAGCGCATATGGGTTAACCCTCAAATGAGAGTGGGGAGCTATCTAGACCCATACTGCTCCAAGGACTTTCATATGTCCAACGCTAATAAGAACTACACGGTCGGCGAGGTTTGGGATCGTGCTGCCGAGATGAGCGCCGCCCGTGCCGAAAAGGAAGGCGGCGTAGATCCTGTTAAAGAAAAATGGAAACAGGACTACTCTAAGAAACGCAACGGTACTAAATATACCCCAGATGGCAAAGGCTTAATGGGCGGTGGCGACATACCTAATGTGGAATTCACTGACTGATTACACTAAAAATTTTAGAAATTTTTTTTCTTTACCTGTTGGTTATTTTTTCTTTCCTTCGCAGCAAAAACCTTGTAATATTATTACAGTCCCATTAAGGTAGTAAGATGAATCCCAAGAATTTCCACGTAAAAAAAAGAAACAACCGTCTTCAAAAATTAGACATCAATAAAGTAAACCTATGCGCTCAACGAGCTTGTGACGATCTCTCAGATGTGTCCGCTAGTGAAGTAGTTATAGACGCCAACGTTCAATTATACGACAAAATTCCCACGAAAGAGATTGACCAAGCTCTCATTATGTCAGCCAGAGCTAAGATCGAAAAGGAACCTAATTACTCTTACGTAGCAGCAAGACTCCTACTAGGCAACATTCACAAAGAAGTGTTCGGTTGCTCTGTTGACAAGGACGCTTTCGACCATCAGTACAGACTATCTTTCATTAGAAACATTAAGTTGCTCGTGAAGGATGGCCGATTAAACGAGAGACTGCTAGAATTTGATTTAAAAAAATTATCAGAAGCCCTCTCACTTAATAGAGATTTTAAATTTAAATATCTAGGCTTGCAAATTTTATATGATCGCTACCTTCTTCATATAGACAATAGGAGATTAGAATCGCCTCAGTCTTTTTGGATGAGAGTCGCAATGGGCCTAGCTCTAAATGAGAAAGATAAGGAAAAGAAAGCTGTAGAATATTATGAAGCACTATCTACATTCCGCTTATGCTCGTCCACACCCACGCTTTTTAACAGCGGTAGTGTTCGTAGTCAACTTAGCTCCTGCTACCTGAATACCTTCGACGACAGCATTGATGGTATCTTTGAAGGCGCATGGCAAGAAGCTAGAAAATCTAAGTTCGCTGGGGGACTAGGCTTTGATGTCTCAAACTTCAGGTCTTCAGGCTCCCACATTAAAGGAACTAACGGAACATCAAGTGGCCTAGTACCTTGGCTTAAAATCTTTAATGATCTATTAGTAGCCGTCAATCAAGGTGGCAAACGCCCCGGTGCAGGGTGCGCATACTTGGAGCCGTGGCACCTTGACATAGAAAGCTTCCTAGAACTTAAAAAGAACACCGGTGACGAACGCCGACGCTGCCATGATTTAAATACTGCCAACTGGCTACCTGACCTATTCTTTAGGAAAGTTGAATCTAATGATGATTGGTATCTATTCTCCCCGTCAGAAGTGGAGCTGCATAATATCTGGGGCAGGGAGTTTGACAAGAAATACAAGAGCTACTGCAAGAAAGCTGATAACGGTGAAATCAAAAGCTTTAAAGTCATAAAAGCGAAAGACCTCTGGAAAAAGATGCTGCGCGCCTTATTCGAGACCGGTCACCCTTGGATAACATTCAAAGATAACGCTAACTTTAGATACTCAAACCAACACGAAGGTATAATCAATAGTTCCAATCTATGCACTGAAATCTTTTTGCACACAAAGCCCTCTCAATACAAGAACGGTGAGAAGGTAGAAGTAGGAGAGACAGCAGTCTGTAACCTGAGTTCCGTCAACTTAAAGGAGCACTTGAAACCCAACGGTAAGTTAGACTTTAAATTACTAGCCAAAACCATTGCCGTACAAATGAGAATGCTAGACAACGTTATAGACCTAAATTTCTACCCAACTAGAGAAGCTGAAAAAGCTAACATGAGACACAGGCCAGTTGGAGCAGGAACCATGGGATGGGCTGATGTATTTCACGCTTACCAAATTGACTTCTCCTCAGAAGACGCTGTAAAATTCTCTGACGAGCTTTATGAATTCATTTCGTATCATTGTATACTTAACTCAAGCAAGCTAGCAAAAGAGCGGGGGAAATACGCCTCTTACGAGGGCTCATTATGGGACCAAAACATTTTACCCATCGACACTTACAAGGAGTTAATGTCCTACATGGATCAAAAGCCAATAATCCACCGCGGCAAGAAGTTCTGCCCAGAAGTAGAGTGGAAAGATGCTCGACATCATATAAAAGACCATGGAATGAGGAACAGCAATACTATGGCAATTGCACCAACAGCCACAATATCGTACATACAAGGTTGCTCACCCTCAGTAGAGCCAGACTTTTCAACCCTATTTGTTTACGAAAATAAATCCGGAAACTTAATGATCGCAAACGAATGGTTTGTAAAAGAATGTAAAGATCTTGATATCTGGGACGCCAACCTCGTAGAGATGCTAAAAGCTGTGAACGGTGACGTTAATAGACTAAATGGAGAACTACCACAAGAGATTAAAAATAGGTACAGAACCGCCTTCGATCACGACCAGTTCCTATTAGTGGACTCAGCAGCAGCTAAGCAAAAATGGATAGACATGGGTCAAAGTTTAAATTTATTTAATAATTCGACTTCATTAAAGTTCTTGAATGATTTGTATATGCATGCTAGAATAAGAGGACTTAAAAGCACATACTATTTAAGAAACAAAAGCGCAAGTGAAATTGAAAAGTCAACGTCAACAACTAAAGAAGATAGTAACACTAATAATACTAATACAAATAGTGATGATGGTGATCTTTCTAATGTTAAAGCTTGCTTAATAACAGACCCAGACTGCGAAAGTTGTCAATAATGAGCAAAACAGGACTATTACTAGAAGAAGATGTAGCGGGAGTAAACCAAATACTCCCACATAAACATCAATTGGCTTGGGATTTATTCCTAAAGGGCGTAGCCAACAACTGGTCTCCCGCAGAAATTAACATGTCAGACGATATAGATCAATGGAAAGGAGACGAACTAACGAAAGATGAAAAACTATTGGTTAAAAGATGCCTTGGCTTTTTTGCTGGAAGCGAGTCCTTGGTTGGCAATAATCTATTACTTACTGTCGCAAAATGGGTAACAGACGCTGAATGCAGGCAGTATATCCTAAGGCAAGCTTACGAAGAATCACTGCATAACTGGACCGTGGTTACCTGTTGTGATTCTTACTCACTGAAAGTCTCGGAAGTTTACGAAGCTTACAATAATATCGAAAGCATCAAAGCTAAAGATGATTTCTTAATGGAGATCACTACAGATGTTAACCGCCAAGACTTCTCAACTAAAACAATTGAAGGAAAAAGAGAGTTCTTGCGTAATTTAATTTCCTACTACATAGTATGCGAAGGAACATTCTTTTTTAGTGGTTTCGCCATGTTACTTGCGCTCGGCAGACAGAACAAGCTGCCCGGACTATCTGATCAAATTAGATACACTTTAAGAGATGAGAGTCTACATATCCAGTTCGGGACTTATTTAATTAATACAATTAAAGAACAATACCCATCGGTGTGGACAAAAAAGTTCGAAGAAGAAACAATTGAGCATATCAAAAAAGCTGTTGAGCTAGAAGTAAAGTATGCTCACGACGTTCTTCCTCGAGGGATTCTTGGCTTAAACGCTGAGATGTTTGTTGAGTACATGGAGTACATCGGCAACAGGCGACTCGAGGGAATCGGGATTGATTATCGTTTCAAAAGCGATAGCAACCCCTTCCCTTGGTTGTCTGAGGTAGTCGATACCGGCGCAATGACGAACTTCTTCGAAAGAAAAGTTAAAGACTATCAAAGCAGTGGTTCCTTAGTTGATGATTTCTAATGAATACTGAAGAAATTAAACAGGGCCTAGCGAATCTAGAGTCTAAAGACTGCAAGTGGTGGCACATTATTGAATTAGATGATGAAATCTCCACGCCCGGAATGAGCCCGTCCATAAAAGAAAAAGCTTCCTACTGGAAGTTGGATAAGGTAGATTTTAAGGATAGGTCGGTTTTAGATATAGGTACTTGGGATGGCGGGTTTTCGTTCTACGCTGATAAACACGGGGCCTCAGACATAACCTCTATAGATCTATGGGGAGCAAAAGACGGAGGAATGGAGCTGGGCGAAGACTTACTGCTATCATCCACCTTAGACGCTCAATGGGGAAGTCGCGCCTGTTTTGAATTTGCCGCCAAAGTCTTAAACTCTAAAGCAAAACCACAAGTCATGAACGTGTATGACGTATGTCCCGAAAAATTAAAAAAGTTTGACATTGTTATGTTCTTTGGGGTATTATATCACCTACGCCACCCGATGCTGGCGTTAGAAAAAATTAGGACTGTGGTAAAAGATGGCGGAACCCTCTTATTAGAAACACTAATAAGTCCACCTGTATTTATGGCTGGAGATAATGACTGTTTGATGCAGTTTTTTCCGGGCGGTTTAAATGGTGACCCAACTACATTTTGCGCACCAACAACAAAATGCTTGACTCACTTACTAAACTCAGCTGGTTTTTCAGTAAATAAATTAACTATACCCAGTAAAGAATCTAATAGAGCCTTTTGCACCTGTAGTGCAATTTAATACGTATGAAAACATTAGTAACATTAACTGTAGGGGTGCTAATTTTAGCATCAGGATGTAGCACTGGAGTCCAACTAGGTCCTCAGGCTAACAAGAAAACATGTCTGAGCGGTTCCGTTGGTTTGAACCATGTCAGCGCAACTCTTCCGCTAATTTCGGTTGACGCAAGAGTTGTTAAAACAGAAGACAAAGAATAGGGTTTTCACCCTAAAAAACGCAAGCCTCACGATTTTTTCGTGAGGTCTTTTTTTTACGTGTATATATTAGTATGGATTATCAAGTGCTATTTAATATCGCCTTTGGTTGCCTAAGCGTGATCGCCGGTTGGTTTTTTAAGGTTCTGTATGATCAATTAAGGAGTATCGAAGTTGAGGTAAATGACCTAGAAGATAGTCACGAATCAGATCACAGAGACATGACAGAAAAAGTAAACAATTTAGCACTATCCTTACCCGAAAAATACGTTTCTAAAAGCGATTTTGATAATTTAGTTAAAGTTGTTCATCACAGATTCGACAGATTAGAAGAGAAGTTAGATAAATTAAAAAAATAAATTGACTTTACTCTACGCCTAGGTGACATTTACCTAGGTGAATATTCTTTTTCCAGACATACATTTAAACCTTACTAAAAATATAGCTAGGGCACTCTCTACCCTAGGACACACACTTATTCTACCCTCCAAAGACTACGTAGCAACCCATAGACCACCAGCGCCTGTTAACGATTTCGTGTGGAATGAAACATGGGACGAACAAAAAATAAAAAAACATTTTAATACAGATAATGTTACTTGCTTAAACAAGGAGCAAATCCTAGACCTTAAACCTGACGTTGTTTTTATAACAGCATACGAAAATCAATTTGAGATTCTTGAAGAGTTATACCCGCACTTAAGAGAAAAAAGCAAAATTGCAATGTACAGCGGTAATAGCTACTGGCCAGAAGCGTACCCCATTGACAGAGTAGATAATTTCCTGTGCGCCGACTGGCTATCTTACCATGTATGCCTACATAATAAAAAAAATTATTTATACTACCGCCCATGGGTAGACTACGAGACTTTTAATTTCAAAGGAAGCAACTCTTCAAACATATTAGGCTCCTATATATCTAATTTTAGTAAAGCCTTTCCAGATGATTACAAATATTGCAACTACCTTAAAGACGCACTAGACTTCCTAGATATAAAACTACACTCCAACATAACCCACGAAGAAGTACCCATAGAAATGGAACACAGCATGGCCACGCTTCATGTAAAAAAAATGGAAGGCTACGGCTACGCAATAATAGAAAGTATGGCCAGTGGTAGACCTGTATTTCTATACTCTAAATACTCAGGAGATAAAAGCTATCAACAGTGGGCTATAGAAAACGTTACTGCTTTATATTTTTCAGACGCGTACGAGCTACATTGCAAAGCTAAAGCTATGTTAGAAAGTGAAGATTACAGACACCACCTACAACATACTTGCGCAGAGAATATAAGAAAATTAATAAACAACGAAGAACAAACAGATAACCTTAAACATTTTTTGGAGAATTTAAAATGAGTATGAGATCGAAAGAGGAGAAGCATTACGACGATTACAGTTGTTTTGCTTACGGCTTAGTTAGAGAATTTAAACCCCGCCGCGTGCTAGAAGTCGGCCTTGGCCCCCAAGGGTATTCTTCAAGAGCTATCCTAAATGCAATAATAGAGAACGAGCAACTTGAGAATGTACAAGGTAAATACACCTTCATTGAACTAGAGAAAAACTTTAATTCATTTTCCAAGGTAGAAAAATTCCCCGCGCACTTATGGGAAGCTCGCTGGGGAGACTCTAGAGACCCTAACTTATTCTGTGAAATAAAAGACAGAGACGAACAAACAGGACCAGTAGACATAGCCTTCATTGACGGCAATCACACGGAAGAGTATTGCTACAACGATACTAAAAACTTAATAATGACAAACAACATTTGGCCCGAGAAAGGTTTAATAGTATTTCACGACACGTTAATGAACACAGTAAAAATAGCAATCGAAAGATTAAAAAATGACTTTGGTTTAGATGTGTTCTATATGCCGCAAAGAAGCCTAGCTTTAGCTAGAGTTATTTACAAGCAATGAAAATCACTAGCGTAATTGACAGCGAGTACGATTCCTTTTGCTTTGCGGACGCGTTAAACAAAGTGGATGAAAATTTCGACCATACCGATATTGTGACTCGCGGTAACGGTAGCATAGCTAACGTGCATAGGTACTCCTCATTACTAGAACTAGAAAATAAAATCTCGAGTACAGAACCAGAGATTATAATGTTTTGGGGCAATTCCCCAGCTAACAACGCATCCGTAGCCCTAAAAAAGAAAGGCTACACCATAGTTCACGTAGGCGCTGGCATCAGATCAGGATTAAGAACCACGGCGTCCGAGATAGACAGGACTGTGTGCGACGTCTGCTCTGACTACCATTTCGTTTACCATGATTCGCATGGCAGAAATCTCCTAAGAGAAAACTTTCAAAAAGAAGGGGTGTTCGTAATCGGCAACCCAGCATACCAGACAGATAAAGATAACCTTGAAAAAGCAACTAAAACAAAGACCCCAATATGGTACAAGCAAAGAATTATACTAAACATAACAGACCCCCAAAACATATACGATAACAACAGATTAACCAATTTAATATCCTACGCTTTCCACTGCGAGCAAGAGTTCGACCTCCCAATAACTTTCCTTAACTCTCCAGAAGCCCTCTCACGCTGCGAAGAGATAAACCTAAAGTTACCTTTCAGGGAAAAAGCTGAAGCTACAAACAAATTCTGCAACGTAGTTAATGATTACATTGATTTCGTGTTATTAGTGGCTCAATCAAGATTCACCATATCCGACTCCGAAATGTTGACATACCAAGCTTTTACAGCAGGCATCCAAGTAGTCACCCCCATAAACCAAACGTCAAAAAGCGTCGAGGTAAACAGTTTATGCAGCACGTTGGTTAATGTAGATGAATTATTTCATTCTAGCTGGAAAGAAAGTTTAGACTGGGTCGAGCAATCAAAGCCCAAGCTGGACTGGTTCAAAACCGAAGACGTTGCGCAGAACATAGTAGACTCGCTCAACATCATAATAAAGGAAAAAGAAAATGAGAACATGCACATTTAAAAACGACAACGATTGCGAGATTATTCTACCGGAAGACTTCTGTAAAGACATTACTTCCAAACTAAACATAGGTTACGGACCTAACTTTTGTGACACTTTTGAGAACAGAGATAATCATGAAGTTATATTCAGAAAAATTCACTCCTACTTAATAAGAAACAACTTCATTAAAAATAATATTATAGATACGGGCTGCTGGATTGGAGACAACTCGATACCTTGGGCAAAACAAATAACAGGCACGGTTTACGCCATAGACCCGGCACCAGATAACATTCTTTTCATAAAAGAAGTCTGTAAAATTAACGATATAAACAACGTCAAGACCATACAAAAAGCGACCAGTGACAGAGAAGAAACTTTATATAGTGAGATAGAAACAAATCACTACACACTCAACTCAGAAGGGAGTGGTCAGTTTAAGTTTGAAGCCGTATCCTTGGATTACCTATATGAAACAAACCAAATAGAAAACATAAGCCTCATGCACTTAGACGTAGAAGGCATGGAGGCCAAAGTCATCGAAGGTTCGAAAAACATAATTAAAACATACAGACCTATAATTTCCTTCGAGCAACACATAGCCAGAGAACCATACATGGAGATAGTAAATCGCTTAACCTTAGATGATTATGAAGTTCATCTAATAAACGAAACTCTACCCGGGTGCCTACCAGACTGCAGAAACTTTATTGCTTTTCCTACGGAATTAGAAGTAGATATCAACAAAATATGCATAGAGCGAGACAAAGTTTATTTTATCCCCATGTGGCAGGTTCCAAAATAATACAAAGGAAGTCTTGATTAATTAACAATTACAAGTTATTATAAAAAGATGAAAACAGTTACTATATTAGGGTCTGAAAACATACTTGGCTACGGAGTTCTAGAAACTCTCCTAAAGACTAATAGTAACAATTACAAATTAAGGCTACTGAAAGATCTCTCAAAAAATCACAAAATTATTAATTCCGTAGCGAACCGCATCGACGACTCGGATATAATTAATTTCACACCTTGGTCGGGCTCCAGTCTATCTAGTATATGCACCATTGATTCAGAAAGTAACCCCGATTATGTCATAAACTGCCTAGATGAGTACTCAGAGGATACGTTGAAAATGAGCTACATAAACAGCTACTTCCCCCAACTCTTAAGCAGTTGGACCACTCGCTGCAATGTAAAACTAATACACTTTAGCTCTATAAAATCGCTAGACCTAGAAAAAGGTTTTGAATACACAGAAACACACAAAATTTACTCCAATCAAGACTACGGTCAATCAAAAAAATTAGGTGAACCTCAGTCCGGTGCTATGGTACTAAGATTAAACACTCCAATAGGAGTATGCCCAAAAAACGAAGAAGGATTAGTCACTTACTTAAAGTCCCTCTCCGAAACTGAAGAGTTAAAAATCTCACCGCGGCATATCTTAAACAGCATAACCAACCTAGAAGCAGGAAGAATCTGCAAGACTATTATAGACAAGAACTTATACGAAGAATCACTCGTACATGTATATAGCCCAATGGTAGTATCATTATTCCAACTATCCAGACTACTATCCGATAAGTACAAACTAAATTTAAACATAAAGCCAGACAACAAAGGAGAGATCAAGAAAGAAATCCTTTCCAGTAAGAATGATCTCAACGAAAAGCTACAAATCCCCCCACTACCAGAACAAATAAAAAATTTATGATGCTCCTAAAAATAGCGTTAGACTTCGCAAAGCATCTAGAATCAAAAGACTTGGCAAACATCAACGCCCTACTTGATCCAGATTGCTTATGGGTATTGAATGGTTACATAGATAAATTAGAAGGAGCAAGTGCGTCCGTAGATTATTTAAAAAAAATTTTTAAAAGCCACCCCGATAAGGCATTGTCCCTAACCAACCCTGTTCAGAACTCGGAAAACGAGATGTCTTTAGATTATTACTTTCTCCCATACAAGCAGCAAGCCTCACAGGAAAAGGTTAAAATAGGCACTTTAAAATTAACCATTGAAAATAATTTAATTAAAAAAATCACAACTTACTCCAAAGCAAAACCCACCAGCCAAGACAAGCCCAAGAAAATATCGACGCCCGAAACTTCACGCAAGCCTTTACTAAACGCCAAGCCCAAACTAACGTACGATCCAATAACAGGACTACCACTCTAATGAAAAAAGTTTTAATCACTGGTATAACTGGCCAAGACGGAGCCAATATGGCCGAGTACTTACTGCTGTCCCCAGAATTAAAAAATACGATAAAGGTCTACGGGATGGCCCGCCGAACATCTAACCCGAACCTTGACAACTGCAAAGAATTTATTAAAAATTCAAATTTCGAATTGGTATACGGTGACCTGACAGACGAAGTAAGCATAAACAACCTCGTAAAAGAAATACAACCAGATTATTTTATTAATTTTGGAGCCAATAGCTTTGTGGGTATTAGCTGGGAAATGCCTGTTCAAGTCATGGAAACAAATGGGATAGGTGTGCTGCGTTGCTTGGAAGCTATTAAAAAATTCCAACCAAGCTGTCGTTTTTACAGCGCCGGGAGCAGCGAAGAGTTTGGCAACATAGATTACTGCCCTCAAGACATCAAACACCCAGTAAAACCCAGAAGCCCCTACGGAGCATCCAAAGCGACAGCCCGCCATCTCGTTAAAGTATACAGAGAATCATACAATATGTATGCCGTACACGGAATACTATTTAACCACGAGGGAGTAAAGAGAGGTAAGGAGTTTGTAACGAGAAAAATAACTCTGGGAGTCGCAGAGATATATCACAAAATGAAACAAAGTAAGCCGTTTAAACCGATCCGACTAGGGAATTTAAACGCAAAGAGAGATTGGGGCGACAGCGAAGACTTCGTAACAGGAGTATGGCTAATGCTAAACCAAGAAAAGCCTAAAGATTATGTACTATCCAGCGGGCAAACTCATTCAGTCGCAGAGTTCGTAGAGAAATCTTTTTCAGCAGCAGGAATAGAGGGCGAATGGAGCGAAGTAGGAGAAGATGTTAACGGTATTTATGTACCCCTACCTCAGTCCAGAAAGTACTTCTCTAAACCCGACGGAATGCTACTCGTAGAGATAGACACAAACTATTACCGACCCGCCGAAGTAGACCTACTAATAGGAGATTCTACACCCATAAGAAAAGAGCTCAACTGGCAGCCAAAAATTTCGTTTGACAGACTTGTAAAAAGAATGGTACAATCAGATATTAAATTAATCGGAGAAGACCTTGAGAAAGAAACGAAAACCTAATAAATATCAAATTCTTATAGGTAAATTCTGTAAAGACCCAAAGTCAATCTGGTCAAACAAAGGAAAAGTGAAAGCCGAAATGGCTACGGCGAAAAAGCTTTACGAACTAAATTCCTCAGAACAGTTCTGGACCAAACTATACCTCCCATTCAAACTAAACAGCTTATGTTGGTTCCTAAGTGAGTCCGGTAAGTCTTTCGTGAAGTTAGAAGAGCAGCGCCAAGAGCTTGACTTTAAGCCTAAAAAAGAGTATACTTTAAACAAAACCAAGATCGGTAAGGATAAAAAAATCAATCGTAAAATTTTAACACTTAAAGATTTCTTAAAAAATGGCTAGAACTAAAAAAATAGAAGCATCATCATCGCTACAACAAATTCAAAACTACCTTGAACAAAACAAAGGAGATCACTATAACTTTGAAGAAGATAGAGTTTACACCGTATCTAGCGGGAGCTTGCTTATGGATATCGAAATGGGCGGCGGGATAAAACCCGGCGTGATTAGAGCCTCAGGCGTTACTGAAGGAGGAAAAACTTCGTGCGGCTTGGCTTTTGCTAGGAGCTTTCAAAAGATGGACAACAGCATGGTCATCTACATCAAAGCGGAAGGAAGGCTTTCCACAGACATGATAGAAAGGATGGGTATAGATACCGATGAAAATAAATGGTTTGTTTTTAAATGCAACGTATACGAAACTGTTATTGATTTTATGCGACAAATGGTTAAGGATAATCCTGCCGATACAAGATATATGTTTATTATTGACTCTATGGACGCTTTGGTTCCTCGGGGTGATCTAGAGAAAGGAGCAGACGAAGCACTAAAAGTTGGCGGCGGCGCACTACTGAGCTCGGATTTCCTACGAAGAATGGCCCTAGGTCTCGCAACGAGAGGTCACATTTGCTACATGATCTCTCAAGTTAGGAGTACTATTAAAATTAATCCCTATGAAAAATCAGACCCACAGGTTACAAACGCGTCTGGAGGTAACGCTGCATTACATTACAGTGATTGGATCTTAGAATTTCAACCAAGGTATGTAAAAGATATGATCACAACTCAAGCCCAAGGTAAAGGAGACCAACTCGGGCATTGGTGTAAAGTTGTATTCAGGAAAACTCCAAACGAAAAAACAGGAGTCTCAGTACGCTACCCAATCAGATACGGCCGCGTAGGAGGAAAAAGCATTTGGGTAGAAAAAGAAGTAGCGGACATGATGCTCGCATGGGACATGGCTACAGCTAAGGGCGCGTGGGTCACGGTGTCAGATGAGATAATCGAAGAGATTAAAAATGAAACCGGACTAGAAATGAAGAAGCAGCACCAAGGTATGGACAACTTCGGAAAATACTTTGAAGAAGAAAAAGAAATAGGTAAGTACTTATTCAATAAATTCAGGGAGGTACTTAAAAAATCTTAAAATGAAAGAGCAGGTCAGCTTAACCCCAGAACTTTTTAAGGGTAAATCTTTGCTGATTACTACCCCTGCTTATGGTGGGATGGTGAACAGTACCTTTGCGCTGTCTATAGCAACTCTATGCAAGTACCTACAGGCGCTCCAGATCAAGCACGACGTTTTCTTTTTAAACAACGAAAGCTTAATTAGTAGAGGGAGAAACACTTGTGTGGCGAGATTCATGGCTTTGTATGACTTCAGTCACATGATATTCATTGACGCAGATACAATTTTTGAAGCGCAAGACGTACTTAAATTCCTACACAGTGATGAAGATGTATTAACTGGCCCCGTGCCAATAAAAACCCTACCAGTAAAGTACAATGTTTATACATTAAGAGATGAAAATGACAACGTTATATCTTATAAAGATAAATTCCTTGAGATGAATTCTGTCGGCACGGCCTTCATGATGATCAAACGAAAAGTTTTCGAAAAAATGTTCGAAGCTTACCCAGAATTAAAGTATCGCCCCTACGAAGAGTCGATAAAAAGACTCTACCTAGGAGACAAAGAAGAAAAATATCTCGACAGTTGTTATGCCTTGTTCGATTGCGGATTAAATGACACTATCTTTGAAGATGAACAGCAAGGAGTAAAAAGGTACGTAGCAGAAGACTATATGTTTTGCCATAGGTGGAGAAAAATTGGAGGTAAAATCCTACTCGACCCAAACGTAAAACTAAACCACGTTGGAACACACATATTCGAAGGAGATTTATCAAAATTATGATATCTCACGCTGACCTACTACTACTTAAACGCTGGAACACCCCGACTATTTATAATGGCTGGGAGCAAATAACAAACAGAGACATAGCTAAGGACGCTTTCAATCCAGAACCCACAACAGACTTCATGCCGCAAATGGGACCAATGGTTGGCCGCGCAGTCACAGTAGTAATTGAGCCCAGTAACCCCAAGCATAAGAAAAGTTATGATGCCAACGCGTACCGTGAATACATAGCCTCTAACCCAGAGCCAAAAATCGTAGTAATTCAAGACCTAGATAAACCCAATTTCATAGGCTCCACTTGGGGGGAGGTTAATAGCAATACACACAGAGCTCTCGGCTGCGTAGGGACTATTACAGACGGCTGTATTAGAGACTTAGATGAAATGACTAACGCTGGATTCAAAGCCAT
>CEUO01032742.1_pt1 | contig 25170 bp, 6 predicted proteins | sample 531391 | NCBI WGS metagenome assembly CEUO01 (sample SAMEA2622799, study PRJEB7988) | marine metagenome | isolation source: saline water (ENVO:00002010), including
CATAAAATCAGCACCACCAGAAGGAACACTTCCAACGTCAGCACCAATCATTACTTCCATAGCGGAATTACTATGGTAATTCATCTCATTAGGGGTCCCTTCACTACCAACTTCAGTGTCAGCTATTCTTTTTAATGACCCGTTAATATATAACTTCATTATACCATTGGTTCCATCATAAGTCATTGCTAGATGATTCCATCCTGTTAGGTTTCTTATATTGTGCAGTGTATAACCACCAACGCTAGATGTATAACCGCCCCAAGTACAACCAGCAGCTCCAACAGCTGGCCCATCAGCCGTGGCATCAGATGACGCGTTTAAATCTGCGGCTGTAGAGTCAGCCTTTTGTTCATAAGGACTATGTCTGTTGTAAAAAGTATTAGTAAAATATTTACCCGCCAAACCAGTTCCATTGTCATCTACATTTGCATTTGCAAATACATATGTTAATGGATTATTAGCAGTACCGCCATACTGTATACCAAGCGCATAACCACCACTAGCAATACAACCTACAATAACTTGCATGTGATCATTATTACCATCTGGATTTGGCCAACCATAACCACCGTCAGCAGTATCCATATTAACCCAAGCGGATACTGTTACTGCGTTAACAGGTTTTGTTGAGCTATCCCCGCCAGTTTTTATATACTGATCATCGCCATCAAAGAGAAGTGAAAATTCACTTTTTTTTGCGCTTACTCCTGCGCTAGATATTAAATTAGCTCCTAAGATTAACATTATTCTCCTATATATGCGATAAGACTGCCTGGAGTTCCTATATTGATAGATGTCCATCTACCAAAAATAGTTACACCCTTAGGGAAAGTGTTACTTACATCTACCTGATCACCTCCCGTACCAGAAGTTACAGTTGCTGAAGCGGCATCATGAGCAGCAGCATTTGTGCCAATAAATTCACAGCTTCTATAATTTGTATCAGCAACTAATCCTCCAGAAGAGTCTAGGGTAGTATCTGATAAAAATGTTATAGCTACAAATACTTTATTAGTTGGAGGTGTAATTGCCCCATCGGCATCTGAGAATACAGATCCTAGTTGCCCAAAACCTTTCTTCACTAAATCGTCTACGTTTGCCATTTTATTTTAATTTTAAATTAATATTAATATCCTACTGGGGCTAAGTAACATACACAAGAGCCTCCATTTAATTCTATATAATCCCATTTTCCATATATTGTAATTCCCTTTGGAAATGTATGCGATGTTGTAATTGTTTCTTGATCTGAAGTAGTAGACTCATTAGTTACGGCTCCAAACGCCCCTCCTACGTCTAGTTCTGCACTTACATCTGTAATAGATCCTACTAAACCATCTAAAGTTTGTATATCCTCAAATGTAGTGTCTTCCATAAATTGTATAGCTATAACAAATCTAGTAGCATTAGCTGCATTTAAATCTAATTTAGCCCCATCTCCATTTAAATATACAGATCCAAACTGACCAAAAGATGCTTTAAATAAGTCGTTTACGTTCATGTTTTAAATTTTTACAAATATAATCAATTTTAATTATCTAATTAAAGAACTAGTTTCCTTTTTCTCAGAAGGACCCTCATATAATAGATTAGCTAAATCTTTTTTAGCCTCTGCAAATGGAGAGACTTCATACCTCATAGTTTTAATTGCTTGTGATGATCCCGCTTTACCATAAGGTCCAGTACGCTTAACCTTATCGTCTCTCACGGCCTCATAGATCATTTTATTAGCATTCTTAAATGTACTAAAAGATGATGGAACCGCAGTGTAATTTACAAACCTTCTTAGGTCGGTTGTAATAAATACATCATGAGAAAGTTTTTTAAGCGTTCTAAGAGTTTTAGTATCTGGCTCATCATCATCTTCCATTATAGCAATTAAAGATAATAACGTAACCCCTATACCTATTCCAGCAACATGATTACGCATTTCTCTTTTTCTCTTTTCGCTAGAATTATTATATATATCTATTATTTCTTTTTTAGTTATTCCTCCAGCAAAATATTTTCTAAATAAATCTGTTATAAATTCAGAGCTTGCTCTATAACTACCTATATTAACATCTCCAAATCTATCTATGTCTTCAGCTTTAAATCTATCTCCTATTAAAGTAATAAACCATTTCTTAAACTGTAATAAAGCTCTACCATAAGAATACATAGAAAGTAAACTAGCGTCTAAAGCAGTATATCCTTCTCCGTGTAATGTAGATATTTTATGATTAATATGCATTACTCTTTCTTCTGATATCTCGCCTGTTCTAAATTCTTCATCTGTTAATTCTCCCAAGAAAGCAGCACCTTGAATATAGCTTTCTGTGCCATCCATAAACATATAAGACCATCTTTCTATTTTGCCCCAAGTTCCTTTTCTTTCAGAAAGGTGCATAAATTCATCAAAACTATATTCAATAATTCTATATTTTTTTAATATATCTCTTGAGCTAAAAAGATTTTTCCAGTACCTGGCTTCTCCTTTTATAAATTGTTTTCCTCCACGCTTACGTAATTCTTGATATTTACCAGCAAGCGTATTACCAATACCAATGCTCATATTAAATCCAAGCAATCGTAAAGATGTTAGTCTAACAAAGGTATCAATAACCTTGTCTCCTGTCTTACCAAATATACCAACTTGCTGTTTCTTCTCTAAAAATCCTTCTTTCCACCATCCTGTTAAATATCTAACAGCATTTTTATTATCTAAGTTTTTATTAAATCCTATAATAGAATCTGTAAGTATTGCGACTTTACCCATACCAGTAAAACGATCTTCTCTTTCTACAGGCCGTCCATCTTCCAGCTTATATAAGCCTTCACCGTGTTGGAATATATGGCTTCTAGTAAATTCTAATAATGTAGTATTAATATCATAAGAAATGTTTTGGGCTCTAACCCCTTTTCTTCTTTCGTATTCTTGTATTAACTCAGCATCAATATCGCTTACTTTATCATAACCAATCATTCTCTTAAGCATTGCTCCATTATTTACTAATGCATCATATTCTACATCAGACAGTATAATCCTACTATTATCTTCATGCTTACCTTTAGCCTTAAGTTCTTTAGCTTTTCTTCTAAGTTTGTCTAATTCAAATATTTCTCTACCAGATTTTAATTTAAGCTTTCCTGTTCTTCCTTTATAAACATCATACTTCCATTCATAAAACGTTTTTAAGGCTCTGTCGCCATTTGCATCTATTCCATAAACCTTAACCCTATTATAGTCATAAGAATCAATAGATGAGCTGTAAAGACCAAATAAGCCGCTTCTTGCCATACTCTCAGAAGTACCCATTTGCATTCCAGGAACTATAGTCTCACCGCCTTCTGATCCTAATAATATCTCAGCAACAGCTTTATATGTGGCATAGTATTCTTCTTCTTGCCTCGTTAATTCCACTCCATTTTCTACTATTTCTTCTGGAGTAAATAACCTAACATTACCATTTTCTACAGTAGCTATATTGCCATATATATATTGATAACGAGCATTAGAATCAAATCCTTTTCTTACTCTTTCTAATATACTAAGGCCTTTTAATTTTGATCTCTTTAAAGCATTATTTTTTTCTTCTATTAAATTTTTATGCTCTTTAAAGCTTCGCATATATTTTCTGTATTCTTTTTGAGCTTCATTAATTAAATACTGTATCTCAGGCCTTTTAGACGTCATATTATTAGAGCCTAACCATGCTTGAAAATTAGTTAAATCATCTTGAGCTACACCGTCTACTCCAGGAATATTATATTCATATCCTTTACTAGCCCCTACGTCTCTTAAATATTTAGCTTGTTCTTGAAATGCTCTTTGTCCTATTTCTTTTTCTATTGTATAAGCTATGCCTTTAGTGGCAGAATTATCCATTTTTCTAAACTTCCTCGCTTCATCATATAATCCCTCCATAGTATATTTACTTAAGGGTTTTTTCTCTAGCGTGGCTTCAAATTCTCTAACTAATCTTAAATGGTCTTTATATTTACTATAATTTTGCGTAAGTATTCTAAATGTATTAGAGTCTTCTTCTATTTTAGATATATCAATACCTTTATCAGCAGCCCACTTTGGAAAAGACATAAATTCTACTCCACCTCCTAAATGATCATTATTGTAAGATGTGTCAGCCGTAATAACCTTTTTAGGTTTTTTTATAGGATTTGGATATATATTGTTATTGTCTTTAGACGCTATATCTCTTTCTTTCTTAGCGCTTAAACTGTCAAGACCTGCTTTTCTTTTTTGTACATCTTCAATAGCATCAAGCAGTTCTTGTGAAACACCCTCATTATTAAGTTCAGCAAAAGCTGTTTTATTATGCTCAATAACCTTGTTCATGCCATCATTAATTCTTTCAACATATTTATCATCAAAGAAAGGAACGAATGATGAGGCTTGTCCAGCACCTCCTTTATATCCAAATAAATTAAAAAGATACTCTATCTCAAAAATTAAATCTTGTGACGTTTCAGATAGATCAGCAAAGGCATCTTTTGCTTGCTGAATAGTTTTATAAGAAGTAAAGTCTGTTATTGTTTGCCTATTAATTACAATATTTTTTTCGTCTTCAGAAATCTGTATTATACTATCTAGAAAATAATTCTCTCTTGTATTTTCTTTTAATTCTTTAAACTCTTTAATTAACATCGGTTTTTTTACAACACGATTTATTAAGCCAGACTGCTTTCTTATATTATTTGCAATTACCTGATTAATAACTTCTGATTTAGATTCTCCTAAATTATTCAATACTTCTTTAGATTTACCCTCTAATATTCTTCTAATATAAGGGCTATATCTTATATCGGTTTGTTCCGCCCTATCCAACATAGTTTTAAATAGCCCAACCCCATGTGTTACTATTGGATTATTTATTGTATTGTTTTCTAATTCATAATTTAAATACTCACCTCCCCATCCTAAAATTGTATTTCTCTGTCCGTTTATAGTATTATTAATTATCGTTTCTATAGCGCTATGTATTTTATTAAGTTCTAAAGGATTTTTTTCAATAGTTTGGTGAACAGTAAAGGCTTTTGAAAACGGACTAACTAAAACACTATCATAATTATCCAATATATATATTAATTCTATAATTTTCTGTTGTTGGTCTTTATTTGTAATATTATTTATATCTATGTCTACTCTTTCATTTTTAATTATAGATTTAATATCTGGTATCATTTGATTCTCCTCCATAAAATCAGCAAAATCATTCTTTTTGAATTCGCTATTCTTATCTGCAAACATTTCCATTATGTCGCTATCTTTAGATATATAGTTTTTGCTTTTAGCTCTTTTATATTCTAAATATTTTTTAACGAAAGGCGCATTAAACATAAGGGTTAAATCATTTAAAGAATAGCCTAATCTTCTTAAAAGAACATAAGAGAATATACTTTCTTGATTCATCCCTAATTGACTAGCATATTGATATTTTGCATTATCTAATGCTATATTAAGTAATTGCGCTACACCATACCAATTACCTATATTGTTTTCTAAAGAAGGATTATCAAAAAACTTATCGTGCTCTACCACCCCTTCTTTATTTTTAATAGATATTTTTACAGGTAATCTATCTTGACTATTAGAGAATACATTAAAAGTTCTCATTAGAGCGGCTATTCTACCTACTAAATGTTTAGCTGGAACGTTATCTTCAAACATTTTACCGTCACCCTCTGGGGTTAATTGAGACTCTTTAGATGTTTTTGGAACCCCATAAATTTTATCTCTTAATTCAATAGCGTTCTTAGCAGGACCAACAAAATCAATATCAGCTTTTATTTCTTTTTCTTTTTCTTTTTGACTAACTAAGGCCACATATCTATCAAAAAATTCATTTGAATCTTTTTTCCATTCTCGCTTGGCTACCTCCTCATTAGTCCATCTAAAATTCATATGTATAGAATCTCCATCTAAATCAGCTCCCCAAAATTTACTCACCCATGCTGGTATAGTTACATTAGAATTAGGAGATCCTTCAACTTGTTTGTGAAAACCTTTTACTATAAAAACAGAACTACTTACTTTACCATGAGCAGGGACTCTTGTTCCGATAAACAGATCTCCCACCTTAACACCGTCATCTTTTAGGTATCCAGGAACTATAGCTTCAGACACTACTATATCTTCATTTTTTATATATTCATTTGCTTGACCTTTATATAATCCTTTTTGGTATGATCTTAGCCCCATTCCTATACTAGAGGACTGATAACCTATAGATCCTTTAGTATACATCTTAGTTCCTTTATGAGTGATACGTCCTGTAGCAACAGCGTTATGTGGGGCATTTAAATAGGGATACATAGGATGTAAATTATCATAGGAGCTTTCTACTAATATATCATATATATCTGCTGTAACAGATGACTTAAAAGAATCTCTTTCCTTAAAGATATTTTTATTTTCACCTACCTCTATAATGGAAGAATTTCTTTTTTCGTTATTAGCCTTCATTACTTTTTCTCTAAGTTGAAGCATTCTTGCTACGCTCTCTCTATTTTCTTCGGTTATATTATTTAATAAATTATAAAATAACTGTGAAGGGAAGAATCTTTCGTCTGTTTGTTTGTCAAGTTCCAACTGTATACCAAATCCTTCTCCAGACAATCCTCTATATCCTTCAGCGTCTTTATATATTTCGTCTTGCTTATCAAACATTTCCTCCATATTATCTATAGAAGTTATATCATGAATAAATCTTTGTTCTCCTGCATATAATTTGGCTGCTGATTTAGAGGCTCCTATTATTAAATTACCAACACCCTTCCCATTTTCTTTTGATGCTTTTCTAACATTTTTAGTTCTTTCTCTTAACGCCTCTCCAAGATTTTTTAAATAAGGGCTTGAATCCTCCATCTCTTTAGTTAAAGTGTGTACAGCAAACTTCATATAAGTAGTTCTGTCTTTTAATGGGCCGTCTAACTCAGTATAATGATATACAAATTTAAATACACTTCCTACTTTTTGAGAGTCACCATATTTAGCTCTTATTAATTCAGCTTGTTTTGGAAGTACATATCCCATTGCATCATTTTCAACAGCAACCTCTTTCTTCCAATTTTCTCCAAATTCTACCTTTGCCCCTTCTTCTGTAAAAATAGTTTTATCATCTTTTGCTACATAATAATCATTAGTTACAAAAAATTCTACAGAAGTATTTCTGTCAAAATTTGTATGCCCAGCAATTGCACCAGCAGCACGCTTGATATAATCTATTTCATTATCAGACTGTCTATGATCATGTACAAATAATTGTTGAGCCATAAACTTGTTAGCTATATAAGAAGTTAGAAAGGCTTCTAATACCTCATTAGTGGGTTGCCTTTTAGAGTCTAAAACTTTTTTAAGATCTTTATTATTTAAAAATAATTCTCTATTTTTTTGCATATAATCTCTCCAATTTTTTATTAGAGTATTCATGTCTTCTCCTACTAGTCTATTATTCTTAATTTTATAAGGGAACACTTCATCGCCAAGCTTATATTTATTTTTATCTTTATTTTTATAAGCAGGATTTTTTGCTATTCTAGATAATAAAGCTTTTCTGCTTTTAGCATCATGAGCTATTATACTTTGTATATAATACCTTCTGCTTTTATCGGCAAATACAGCAATAGGCTGATCGTAGTAAATTGTTTTTTCATTATTTCTTTTGCCTTCATTGTATCTTGATAAAAACATAAAGAAGTCTCCCACCGTTAATTCGTTAGGATTTACATCATTTGCTTTTCTAGCGAGGCCTTCTTTATTTTTTAATCCATGAGTGTCTTTTTCAAAGTATCTCATCATTCCAGAATGAACAGTAATATTAAAAGGATTTAAATAATTCTTACCCTCTTCTTTCCCTTGCAGTTGAGCCATTGCTACAAAAATATTATGTTCTGGATTTATTAAATCTTTTTCACCAAACTTTACACCGCTATTAGCAACTTCAAAAACATTTTTTGTTCTACTCCAAAATCCATTATCTTTATTTAAAACGCTAACACCATCTTGCTCTACATTGTCTATCATAGTTATATAGTTCTCTGCTCTAGACATAACTAGGCCTTGAGTCACTATATTCCTTATTTCTATTTGCTTATCACGAAAAACTCCTTTTGCTTGATAATCATTTACCCCTTTATGGGTGAATTTTTTCTGATCGTTTCTTGTATCAAAAACTGTAAAAATATCTTTATTCTTTAATATTATATTGGGTTTTTTTAATTTTATAGTCTTTCCTTTGTCGGTTGTAAATTGTTTTTGTATAGTATGATCAAATAATATATTATGAATAAATTGCTTTTTTCCGTTGAACATTATCTGATTGTTCAATAAAACATCTTTATTTATAAACTCTCCGTTTTCTAAATCAAATAATATATTTAATATTTTTTCAGCAGAATTGTTTCTTGCAATAATATCATTTCTTCTATATACTTTCTTTTTATCTTTAATTGATTGCAGATAGTTTGTATCGTCAAATAAATTATTATATACCTCTGCAATATCTTTTTCTTTTTGAGTGTTATCCTCTAGGCCTTTAAGTATACTATCTAACACCTTTTTTTCTATAGTCATGTTAGTAGACAAATTTCTATACCAAGCTCTCTGCCCATTATCGCCTATGCTTAATACATTATGAGCTAATACCTCTATATTAATTCCTTCTATAGGCCCCTTCAACTCTACAAGTTTAGCGTTAGTATATCTTTTGGGATTAGTTAATCCTTCCACCTGAGAATAAATTTGATCCATAGTCATGACCATATTCTGTATATTAGGATTCAAAGATTTTCTCATCTCAATAATAAAAGAATAAGGATTGTTTTTTGTTTCTTTTGCTAAAGACATTATAGCAGACAATATCTTTTTGCTGCTTATCATGCTTTTTTCATCCTTATCTCTATTGTAATACTCTACTATCTTTTTGATAAAATTAGTTGTAGTTGTAGGAAGTACTCTTAGCTTTTCTTTATCTCTATCAGTCTCTTCAGAAGCTTCTTTTACATTTTCTCCTTCTTTGTGTTTTCCTCCTAATCCAATTCCAGATAATCTCTCGTCTAATATCCTATCTGCCTCTTTAAGATTCTTATTATCTTTTAATTGTATAATTATAGAATGTATATATTGTTCTAAATCTTTTACATCTTTATTGTCTAATGTTAATGCAGAGTCGTCAGCTATTAACTGCATTACATTTTTAACAATTTGCTCGTTATCTTCAAGCTGTATATTTTCTGATATATAAAAAGATACCGCTGAATAAGAAGCAGTATTTCTTAATATTTTTTTATTAGCTTTATTAATGGGACCGTATGCAGAATTCATTATATACGGCACAGTTCTATCGGCAGAATTAAAATCTAATAGTATATGCTTCATTGCGGCTTCTAAATCTAACGAAGCTATATTGTCTACACTAAGATCTAGTAGTTTTCTAGCCTCTTCTTCTGTGGCTAATTTTTTAGTTTCTTTATAGAATTGTATTAAATCTTTTTCTAGTTGCTTTTGAGCAGCAGAACCCTTTACAACAGCATCTACAGTGCCGTATGAGAATGACTCTAATGTTCTTGTGAATGTTTCTTCAAGCAAGTGTTTTTGTCTATCCACCCTTACATCTTTACCTCCATTAATTTTTAACTGAGTTCTAAGAGATACAAATAAATCATTAACTCTAGCGCTATCTCCTGCTTTTTCAGCAGCAGCAATATTATTTGCAATATCAACTAAATCTGGAAAAGAATCATATTCTTTGTTTGTATTTTTAAATATCTCTCTATAGATAAGACCTAATGTCATATTAAGATCTTTAAACTTCATTAAAGTAAGTTCTGGATAGTCTTTTTTAGTTTTTTGATATAACTCTGATTTAGGTAAAAGCTTTTTAATTTTTTTCATTAATGGCGTGTCTCCCATTAAATTATAATAGATATGCCCAGCTTCGTGAATTATATCTGATTGCTTTACTGAGTTTTCATTTATAAATATAGTAGAGCCAATAGCCAAAGAAGATGCCTCTTGACCAAAATCATCTGTTAGTGCTGTATACGCCACAAAACCTTTTGATCCAGGAAATCTTTTTTGCACTATATCCTCAACTATTGTTCTCGCCTCTATACCAGTACCATGACGATACAAAGGATCTATAGTTAAAGATTCTGGATTATAATCAGGAATATCTTTTTGAGCTCTAGTAAAATACTTTTTAATTTTTTCTTTAGATTCTTTTACAGCACCTATTAGCTGATCTATCTTACGTGTATCTTTTTTCTTGGCTTTTTTTGTAGGCTCTTTGGCTTTATAATCTCGTTGAGCCACCTTACCCACAACTTCACCGTTTATAACAACTTCTATTTCAGTTTCATATAAAAGATTATCAAATTGAAAATATAATTTGCCATCTACTTCAACAACGCCTTCTTGACCTTTAATTGGTTTTCTTAAACGCAATTCAACATTAGCGCCTTCATCTAACACATATTTATCAGAAATATTGTCAAAATCTCTATATTGAATAGTTTCTCCTTCTGGAGTTTTTATAAAGTAATTAGGACCTGTGCCTTTTTGTATATCAGCTTTTTTTATCTGACGAGCACCTTTTTCTAAACTTGCTTCTGTTTTTTGATATTGCTCTGTTTTAGGAACTACCCTTGGTTGGTCTTTTTTTTTTACGTCTGCTTGAGACTTTTTACTTGTTATTTTTTCAGACACCCTTTCTGCAAGATAAATTCCCTGTTTCATCTTCAGCTCTTGAGTCATTAGGGCTTGGCGAGACTTAAATATTTTACCTCCCATAACCGTGGGATCTTCTTTGATTTCAATTACCACAAAAGAAGTGCCTTGTTTATTCATTATAGCATCACCAACTTTTATGTCATCAATATTCTCTTTTTTTATAAGCTTACCTTTTTTAAAAATTTCAGTTTTAAAGCTATTCTCATCTAAAATTGTAACTATACTGCCATCTTTTTTTCTATCTTTTTTTAATTTTTCTAAATATTCTTTTTCAGTTAATGTTTTTTCGGTGACATCTTCATATTCTACATCAATTGTTTCTTCTTCTGTCTTTTTTGTATCTTTCTTTTTAAACCTTTCTTTTACTTTATTAAGAATAGAACTAATGGCTTCTTTTCCTTTTTCAGAAGTCATCTCTTTTATAATTAATTCTTTAAGCTCTTCTCCTGTTAAGTTTGGGTTTTCCTTTAGTTTTGCCTCTATATTTTTTATATCATTATCTAATATTTTATTTATTATAGCGTTTGCCCCAGCATCATCTACATTATAAAGATCTTTAATGTTTTCTATATCATTTTTGTCTACAATTACACCTTGCTTTAATATTTGCTTGGCAGAATTTATTTTGCCATTTTTTATCTCTTCAATTGCTTTTGAATAATTTGTTCTGTTGACTCTTTTTTTTCCTTCTTCTATAACCATTCTTCTGGCCATAGATTCAGTTCTTTTTTCTGCACCCTTTTTTAAAGCCTCCCCCATGGCTGCCCAAGATTTTGTTGCTATACCTTTTGTCGCTTCGGCTACATCTTTCCACGCTTGACTTTCTTTTGCTTTACCAAATAAACTTTTAACACCTTCTACGGCTTTACCTCCTAAATCTTTAACTGTTTCAAATATACCAGTCTTTTCTTTAGCTTTAGCTTCTGCTTCTGCTTTTTCTCTTTCTTGTTTTTGTTTTTCTCCCTCCTGTGTCCATTTTTCATATTTCTCTTGATCTAACCCCTCCTTTTTAAATCTAGCATCTCTTTTTCCAGTAGATTTAGCCACAGGAGCCTGATCTAATCTTCTTGCATATATATCTTCTAATCTTTGGTTAAATTGATCTTTTTGGAATCTTATAGTTTCTAAAGACACTTCGTCTTCTACTGGAGCTCTATATTCTCCCTTAAACTCTATTTCTCCCTGTTCTAATATTTTATTTAATTTGTCTTTATCATTTTTAAATATTTCTTTTTGCTGTTTTATCCATCCCTGATATCTTTCTTTTAATGCACTTTCCTGTCTATTTAAATCAGACAAAACCACCTCTACACGAAACGCCTGCTTTGCTCCAGCCTCTGTTAATCCGCTATTTATTGTATGTTTTTCATACATTTTCTCCATATTTTCTATGAGAGATTTTCTTTCTTCTGCTAATTCTTCTGTCATTAGCTTGTCTTTCACATAATTATCTATCATCGCCATAGCAACAGAGCCGTCTCCATAATAGTCCCAAACAGTATCAGCCAATGAATTGTCTATAGCTTCTCCATATTTTTTTTGATATATTCTCGGATTACGCTCTCCTTCTTTGGCTAATTCAATTATATTGTTCCATCCATCTATCTTATCATCCAGTTTCTTTTTTCTTTCCGCATAGGCGTCATAATACCCTCTTGCTCCACCCATTACCGCCCCCAAACCAAAAGAAGACCAAAATACATCTCTTAACATGGCATTTTCTCCAAGAGGGGCTTCTTTCATCCATGTTGTCCATGAGTCCCAGTCCTCACCTTTAGCCTCTTGTATTTCTGCATATTTAGCCCATTCTTGAAAAACCTCTTGAAATCCCTCTGTAAGAGCTTCAGCACTTAGATATGTTGCTGCAACTGGAGTGTCAGCAGCTCTTCTTGCAAGCATTCCTGTAAGAGCTTTCATATTTTCCCCAAATGGTTTTTTAGTTACGGTACTTTTTAAAAGCCTGCCCATTACACCTCTTCCTAGTCCCCCAAATAAAAGGGCATATTGCATTGCATCAACACCTATCCATGCGGCATTATCAACCATAACTCCAGCAGCGTGATGAGCGGCTTCTTGAGGAGTAAACATTGGCTGTCCATTTTCATCAACTTCATTTATCATTTCTTGATACGCCTCTCCTGACAAATAAGCTCCTTCAGCAAGGTTTCCTGCTGTACCAGCGCCTATAAATGCAGTAGTATTTCTAAGAAGTTTAGTCGGCTTATAACCTTGTTTTCCTAGATCTATTCCTATTTGACCTAGAACTCCACTTCCTGCCTGCCCTTTAAATCCTGCCCTTCCAGCTTTTGATATGTCAACTCCTCCTATTCCTTTTCCACCCCCTCTACTCATTCTACCAAATTTACCGCTTTCTTTCATAGACTTAAGCATTGTAGGGCCAAAGCGACCTAACATTCTTGTTGCTCCGACCGCCCCAACTCCAGAAGGTAAAATAAAAGATAAAGCATAAGGAACAAGTCTTGACATTTTAGAAGACCAAAATTCTCCATCAAACATATCGTGCCACTCTATCTCTTGTAAGTCTTCAGCTAATATTAAGGCATTTTCGTTTTGATACTCCGTGCCCACCTTTTTTAAATAAGAGCCAACACTTGTTGTTAAATCTCCTTCTCCTGGTTTTATAGCGGCAGAAATCCAATCTATAGTGTCTCCTGTTCCTGAAACTAAATCACCCCAACCAGCTTTTAATCCTCTAGCAACTCTTTGTCCAGTAGAGCCTATCATTGCATTAGGATCTGTTATTTGTTGTTGAGGCGCAGGACCATATCTTTCTGCATCTAAACCAGCATACATTGCATCTCCCATTTGACCTGCAGCCACGCCTTGAGCGTATTGATCAAAAGCAATATCATTTATAGTATTTGATTGTATTGAATTTTCTATTAAACCACCTAATCCTGATGGGGTGCTTTGCATTTCTCCTTCATAAAGATTTTTAATATCTTGTTCTGGTGATTGTGGTATTGGTGTAGGTTTAGATAAATTTCCTAATATATCATTAAGACCTGAAGTGTAATCATTATCTGCCATTATCTTCCTCTTTGATATTGTATTATGCCTTTTGTAATTTTTCTGCTATTAGTATAAGATTTTTCATCATATAACTTTTGACTATATTCATCATATGTCCCTGTTTTTATTGCTGATAACATAGCCTCATATGCGGGATTACCGCTAATCAATCCTTCTTGTAGCATTTTAGCGCTATAAGCCATATATTGTCCTGGGGTTTGCGCTATCATTTTTTTAGCAGGATCTTTTTCTTGTGGATTAAAATCATATGGATAATTTCTTTTTTGTTGCGAATCTACATATAAATCTGACATTATCATAGGAACTGCTTGCTGAATTTTAACTGCAGGAACTCTAGATAATCCTAACCCAACTGTTAAACTTTGATCGTAACCAGACACTATCTCTTCAACAGACTCAGGATTTGGTAGGTTTAACTGCCTTTGTAATTTAGCGTTAGAAGCCATTTGTCTTTTGGCAATCATTTTATTTCTTGCCATTTCCTCCTCATATGTAGCCGACTGCCCTAACACTTCGTTTAATTTTTCTGGATTTATTTGTTCGTTTAAGGCCATCAATACATTAGCATCTCCTAAGTCTAGTTCTTTATAATAAACATCATTATGTGACAATAAATCAAAGTCTTCCATTTCTGCTACAATAACAGGCTGAAACGCCACGTCTTTATATTCTTTTGCTAATTTTGCTCTATCTTCTTTGTTTGTAACGTCAGTGAGTAAAATAGATTTTCCGTCTGCGCCCGAACCCCTTAAAGCAACAAAATATCCATTAAGCTTAAGGTCCATCTTTTCATCTTCTCCTACCCAATCTTCAAATCCTGTCTCTCCTGGCATAATATCTGATGTATCCTGAGAGGTTATTTTGTGTCCTCTTGAATCGTAAACACCCACCATTCCAACATCATATATTTTACGTTTTTTAGATACATATTTAGGTATATCAGAATCTTGATATTTACCAAATAAAACTTCTGATATTTTATCTTCTATATTTTTATCAATTAGCACCTGCCCTCCTGAAGCAACCTGCCTACCTTTTCCGAAAATAGCTTTAGTACCTACGTAGCTTTTTGTTTGTTTTGTTCCGTCATAACCACCAAATCTATTCCATGCTTTATCTAGACCAGTTTTATTAAATAATTTATGGAATGTTTCTCCGTCTTTTAAATTTAAATTATCAAAGAATTGTTTTCCAGTAACTATACCAGTTTTATTAGTTTCTTTAGTCATTCTTTTTAACTCACTACCAAAGTTAGTGTCAATTTCTTTTTCCCCAAACATAGCCTGGCCATTAAAATAATCTGTACCTCCTGATGATGTTACCTTGAGCTCTCCCGCAAGCCATGCCTTCATTTGATCGTCTGTATATTGCGTTCCAGGCTCTGCATTTGCATCATTTATCATATCAGCATATACTGCATGATAATTATCATACAATACATCATCTAAATCTATAGCATCTGATGTGTTACGAGGTTTTTTTGATTCATTTAAATAATCTCGTCTACCTCCGTAAAATATAAAATTATCTGTTGTTCCTTTTTTGTATTGTCTATATCTCTCTTTACTTCCTTCAGTTAAAAATTTATCGTTTCCGTCTTTATCTAAAGCATAAGAATGATACAACTCTAAACTTGCCTTATTTTTATTAACTCTTCTTGATACAGGATTATCTTTTAACTTGGCTTTATACTCTTCTAGTAAATAATCTAAATTACCATATAGTCTTGCATTATCTACAGATCCGTGTTGTCTTAACACCTCTTGTATGTCTCCCCATCCTGACATAGTATTATGCCAGTTTCTAAAATCATCTATATCTTTTTGTCTATGAAAATTGTTTTTAGTATACAAGTCCATCTTAGCTGCCTCTTGTGATCTAGCAAGCATGTCTTGTATCCCTTTTTGTTTTTCTAATTGCTGAAGCTCCATTTGACGCTGCTGTTGCATCATTTGAAACTCTTGCATTTTTCTTTGGTCGCGCTGTGCTTGTATCTGCCCTGCGGCTTGCATAGGCCCTGTTAACGCTTCAAAAAATCCGTAGTCTACTGCCATATTTTATTCTTGTGTTGTTTGTTCTGTTTTTCCCCAGTTTGATATACTATCATATAATTGTGTTGTTCCAGGCGCTGGATTAGGAACTAAAGAGCTTCTACCAAACCCTGATAATAAATTTGTAAATGCTGCTGATGTAAATCCAGCTGCTGCTTTCTTGTCAGCAATCTGTCTTTCCATATCTTCAGCTCTTTCTTTTTCTGTTCTCTGTATGTCAAAGTTTTCTTTAAAGAGCATCATCTTTTCATATTTCTCTTGATTCTTGGCTTGTAACTCTTCATCTCTTGCTGCATAATCTAATAGTGCGGAAGAGCGCTGTGCGTCTAATACGCCTGATTGCGCTAAGAATTTAGCTCTCTGACCTCCAGAACCTCTAACTGCATTCTCTAATCCTATTTGATAAGACTTATCTAATTCTTTTCTAAATTTTTTAGCTTGATCTGGATGAAATCCTTTTTTAGCTAACTCTCTAGTTTGTCTTAAATGCTGCATAAACGCTGGAGATAATTCAGCACTGGCTTGAGGTTGAATTTCTTTCATAGCGGCTTTTAAGCCTTTCTTACCCATTATATACGAGATAATAGCTCCAGGGCCACCAATAGAATCTAAAACGGCACCAGCTCCTTTTAGTAAAGCGCTTCCAGCTTGTCCAAATTTTTGAGCCCTTGTTAAAGAGGGCGCTTCTTCTGTAGCAACAGGATCTTCTGTGGTAACAGGATCTTCTGTAGTTGTTTCAGCAACAGTGGTGTCTTCCGCTGCTGGAGTTTCTACTATCTGTGATTGATCGGTCTTTTCGTCAACCACATTATAAACAATATCATCACCCTTGTCATCACCCAAAGGGTCAGGCAAAACAGGTGTAGTTTTACTTTTCTCTATGTCAATAGAGCCATCAGGAAGTAAAATGTTTTGATTATACCCTTGTTGTACTGGGCTAATATCATAGTCTCTCCAGCCTTGTTTTGTTAATAATTTTACTCTATTGCCTGACTCTAGTATGTCTTTTCTAGACGCTTCTATTTCCCTTGTTATATCTGCTGGCACGTCTTCTCCAGCATTTACATACGCCTTAGCTTCATTCTGCAATTTAGATAGTTGAGCCCTTGCATTATTTTCTCTATTTACATAATTATTTAACTCTTTTTTATATAAATCTTCTTTAAGTGCATTTTCTTTTTTATTAAGCTCTTTTTCTAGTACGGCCTTTCTATTAATAAGATCGTTATATTCTCTTGTTCCTTTACTAAAAGACTTTAAATTTTTCTCTATACTATTTAATTCTTTAAAAGCGTCTTGATTGTCTTCTAAGTATTTTAAGTATTCATCTCTACCAGATATTCTGTCTAAAATATCTTTTCTATATTTCTTTTTACTTGTGCTTTTAGATTCTCCTTCTATTTTAATCTCAGGTATTAATGTTGACTCTTCTATTGACTCTTCTCCAGAAAGAGGATAATACCCCTTTTGTTCTTTTTCTTGTTCTATTTCTTCATCAGTTTTAGCTTTTTGAGAAACTATAATATTTTCCTCATCATCAAAACTAATTATATTTAAATTATTTATTCTTTTTTGTATTGCTTCTGAAGATTGATCTTTGGGTCTTTCAAATTCTTTCATAAAAGCTTTAGTAGCAGCACCTTCATCTTTATAACTACTATTAAGATAATTTTGAGCTTCTTGTTCTGCTAATGCAAAATCTATTTGCCCCTTCCAGTTTGTTTTCCAATCTGGCACGGATTCTAAAAACGCCTTTTTTCTTGTTTTATACGTGTGTTGAAAAAGACCTATACCCCTATTTTCATCTTTCATGTCTCCCATTTGAACAGCATCGGAATAAAAAAGTGATTCAGATTGTATATTAGCAATAATTCCCAAGGCTTTATTCTTGGTCATTTTAGGTTTAGTCATTAAATAATTATAAACCTCTTTTATAGATATTTTATTTTTTCCTGGTAGTGCCATTATGCCATTCCGTTAGATTCCCACTTTTTTATATTCTTTTTAGCAACCATTGCTATTTCTTTATCAGTCATATTTGACTTAAACTGATCTGTAGCATGATCATATATACCAGCACCTTTATTAGCCTTAAAGGGTAACGCGCCTCCACCCGCGTATATATTGCCCTCAGAGTCTACAGGCATTGGATTGCCTTGATGTGTTTCAGGCCCTGGAGTTAATTGTTTATTCTTCATTGCTTTTCTAATAGGGGTGGCAGCCATTGCATAATTTCCGCTAGCTAGTCCTTGCTCTACCATATTCTGATCATTTACAATTAATTCGTTTCCTGTAAATTCAGCAACTATATCCATCTTACCGCCTTCATCCATACTATATCCTCTATAATTCCCTCCATACTGATTATCATATCTGCCCTGTCTTTGGTCGTACATTTGTTTTGTTAATGCAGACTGCATATCTTCTCTGCCTTCTCTTACGGCTGCTTCTCTATCAGTATAAATTCCTTCCTGATGCTCTTCAATATTTTTCTTAACCTCCATTCTTCTTTTTTTAGCAGCTTTCTTACCTTTTTTAGAAAACATTCCTCCTAAAAGTAGAGCCCCTAAAGCAAGACCTGGATGCATTCCTAATATACTTGCGCCAGAACCAGCGCCAATACTACTAGTTAAAGGTGTTAACAAAGGTGCGGCAGCAACAGTAGCGGGAGCGGCAGCAGCAGTTAACCCAAGCATTGGAGCTAATGATTTAGCCGCCAACATTGTGCTTCCGATAGTTCCTAGACTTTCTCCTCTTGTCCAATCATAAGGATTTTGATTTCTTGTTGCACCATATAATAAAGCGGCAGGAGCTAAACTACCCATTGTTCCTTTAGCCCCTAAACTTGTTCCTGCTTTTTGTAAATATGGAGATAATGATTTTGCTATACCAGCATATTGTAATCCTTGTGTTACTCCAAGACCTGCTTTTTCAATTTTACTAAGACCTAAATTACTAGCTTCAGCAACAGGATTTGGTGTAACTCGTCCTTCTCCTGTATAAATATTTCTAGATGATCTTGGTGTATAAGCCCCAGATGAATAAGGATTAACAGGAGCGTAATCCATTTTAACATTGCTTAAATTATTAGCAGTATTAGCAAAATTAGTATTTAATAAATCACCATATAATCTTGTAGCTCCTATTATGTCTGAATAACTCATAGTCTATTTATTAGTATGTTTTTCTATACTTTGCAAGTATTGCAAAGATATTAAATTTTTCTGTGGTTTTTGCACTATATTTTATTTTTGCGTACGTTCCTCTTGTTCTACGTCTACTTTTCTCTGTTCTTAACGGAACTCTTAGTACTCCGTCTATATATTTGTCTGCTTTTAAACCTCCTATTTCTATCCAATCAATTTCAAATGTAGAGGTGCTCTCAGACAAATCTATTCTAATCTGTTCTATTATACAATCATTCCAGTCTGTAGTAGGACTCATGTCCCATTCTATAATTACAAAATCATTATCTATTCCTTCTGGTTCAGATACTTGTTGACTTCTACTTGAATTTTCTCCTAGTCTTACCCAATCACCATTTGCCTTTCTTATAGGATCATAACCCCTCCAGAATATTTTCCCTTCCCAGCCGCCTCCATCAAGAGTTCTTTTAACTCTCATTCTAATTATATTATTAAACTTACCAGGTAGATTAATTTGTTCTCCTTTTTTAGGACTTCTAAATTTGCCGTCTCCTGCATATTCTAAAGTTATGGTTGAACCAGACATAGATGTTCTAACAATATCGCCTACCTGCCATTGCCCAGAAGCAGAGCCGCCCTCTCTTCTACCATGAGAATTACCAGTGCCTGATGTTGGCACAGAATTAGCATGAGTTGAATCCCATAATCTTACATCTCCTGACCATATTTCAACCCCATTACGAATTTGTATCATATTTACCACAGTATTATGCCAGGTTGTATTACCAAGTAAATTTGACATATTAGTTTCATTAAAAAAGAAATATTTACCATCAACCCCTGATCCAAAATTATGCTGTACAGATGTAACTACTTCTTCTAAACCTGTATTTAATATAGGGGTTGGATATGAACTTGAACTACCATCAACAAAATACCAACTATGCATAGTGCCGTCAAAATCCCATCTTCTATTAATCACAAGCTGTTCTGTTTCGTCTAATAAATCAGATCTATAAATACGGTCTTGATCTGGTATAATAGATTTAGTTTTAATTGTATCGTGTGAAATATCTGTAGTGTAATCTATGAAACTAAAATCTACATGTTTAGGGGTCATTACAATTTTAGCATTATCAAAGACCTTGCTGTTAGCCGCTTCAGAATTAATAACCTTTACAATATAACTTTCATCAGCAACATCTTTTGTTCCACGGTATTTTACTATATCTGCTTTTATGTTTGGCTCAACTGGATCTCCACCTATTGTTTGACCCACAGAAGATATTGTGGTTTGCGGCTCAATAATATCATCTTTTTTACCAAAGAAATGTGTTTTCTTTTTTTCTTTATGCTTATCCCATATCCATAATCTTAATGGATTACATCTTCTGTTTCTATAAAAATCACCATCATAACTACCCCAAATATTATAAGGAAGGTAGCTATAAGTGCTAAACAAACCTGTTTTGCCATTAAAATTAGCTATAGAATTTACATTTATTTCGTTCTCTGGAGAAAGTATAAATGAGCCCTGCCCTCCAGCTAACCATTGCGGAGGAGCAACACTATATTTAGAAGTAAAGGCATTAATTGCTTCACTATAAACTAATGTTTCTGAAATACCTACGGGCTCTCCATTAGTCGTGCTGCCCATTGAATGATTATCTTCTGTTCTTGCAAAGGTTTGTCTTTTGTCGTCTTTATTGCCCCACGCAGAATTATGAAATGTAATTAATAATTCTTTATTTTTATAATCGTATATAGATGTTATTCCTAAAAAGTTTAATGGGTTATCAGAAAAATAATTTCTACTACCAGTTGGTTTTTCTAAACTATCTAATCTTCCGTAATTAGTTCCGTGAGCTATTGGAGCGCTATCATGATTACCTAAAGCGCTAGCGCCACCACCGCTAGAAGAAGGACATTCTCTATATGCTCTTTGTTCCCATTCTTTTATTATATATTTCAAATAATTTCTTTGGCCTAAAGCATCTCCAAGTGATATAAGCTTTTCTGTATCATATTTAAACAATCTACCAAAATTACTATCAACAAAATACAGAGACTTTTCGCTCATTGCCACACTGAATCTATGTCTTGACCCATACTTAGTTGATATATAAATATGATTTTCTACAGTTTCTCCAGTACCAGTAAATAGTGATGTACCAGCATCATCACTCAACATAGATAATGGATTTACAAGTAATTTTGCAAAAGCAGAATCCTGCAATACATATATTTCATTTTTAAAGTTTACAATTCTATTAATCTCTCCATACAATCCTTCCATATCGTGGAATTGATTAATAGGAAACTGTCTAAAAGCATCTGATTTTTGTCCTAATATTTTTGTATTAGAATAAGCAATTTCATAAGGTAAATTTAAACTTTCGTCAAAAGTATCTTCATTTACCATTAATGCAGACTTTATATTGTTTTCTTGAGAATAAATGCTATTGTACAGCCAGTCATTACTATATGGCTCTGTATTCATATCTTTTCCTATTACAGTATCTCCAGCATTTAAAGTTAATCCGCTTCTCATATCTGTATTCACATAAGACTCTACAGGAAACAACTGATATCTAATAGCAGATTTTTTCATATAAGGGGCTGATGTTTTTTGATGAGAATATAAGTTAACAAATGTATCTCCCCCGAATACTTGCGAAATATGCCCTTGTCTACTTCCAGTAGAATCTCCTACAGGATGAAAGTTTCCACATGGTATATATCTTGTTTTTTCTATAGATCCTTTGTTGTAACCGCCATAAGGGGTTATATTTCTAACAATAGAGCATAAATACTTAAAAGGAACTAGATCTTTACCTTTTTGATATGTTGTATGATCCCCATCCCCATCATGCTCTTCAGTTCCTATTGACTGATTAGTTAAAGTGCCTTTTGAGGAAAGCCAGCTTGATACATAAGGAAGTTGGTTCCATGAATTTGGACTTGATGTAGAATGAGTATTATCAGGCATTTTCCCAAGCCAATGACCATGCTCATATAAAGCAGAAACATTCATAGGTGCAAACCAAGAGGTGTATGATCTTTCGGGTCTAATCTCAAAAAAGGTATCTTCAGGATTGGGGCCTTTTTTTCTAACTTCAGAACATCTATTGTCAATCTCAATTAAAATACTTCTTAACCCCATCTGTAAAGTAGATACTGTGTCGTAAGTATAATCTTCTTCTGCTACCTCTGATCGCTGTCCATCAGTTGCTGACTTTCCTTTTTTATTAGGAAGAGACTCAAATACAGCAGCATAAGTATTGTACCAGGTTTTTGGTGTATTTGAATTACCCGCAAATTGAGTTTTTCCTACAAACCCCAAAGTATTATTAGAAAATCCAGAAACACGACCTTCTTTAACTCTTTTAGATATTTTAAAAAAAGCATTTGGAATTACTTCTCCGTCTGATATTTCTTTAGAATTAGATATTGGTAATTGCCATCCGTAATTATTTTTAGGCCTAGTATTGCCATCTCTTCCTTTGTTTGGACCAATAAATGCTCCTCCATCTGTTTCCATTCCTATAGCAAAGTACGGATCATATGAATAATATTTTCCTATAAGAACACTATAATCTTTATCTATATCCTTTCTTGTGGCAAAGGACATACAGATATCTAAAGGATGCTGTGTATCTTTTGGCTTCCATTCTTCGCTCCCACTTAATCCGACCCAATCATTGTGCGACCACCCGCTAGAGGCCTTGTCGTTGTCTCTACAATTAGTATAATAATGATTAGGGTTTGTTCCGCCTGGATCGTTTCTATATCTAAACTCGTCAGTTAATTTTAAAATATCATCTATTCTTAGCATGTCCCCTTCTCTATAAGTATAAGGTCTAATTCCAAATGCGCTATCAGGAGAATCTAAAGTAAAAACGGTTCCACTAATTTCATTACGAGCCCTAAGGTCATTATATTCTCCCTCAGAGCCATCTGCCTTCAGTAGATTCATTTTATCATAACTGCCAAAATATCCACAATGTCTAAAATGCTCTCCGTAAGTTCCTGGCCCACCATAAGAACCAGCATTAGGTCCTATACCTCTAGGATAACCAGCTCCTCCAGTTAAATGCTTTTTCTTGTCTTCTCTTTCTGGCCACCAAAACACTTTTCCATCTGAATCGCTAGAGCCGCCTGTAGTTACCTTTCCATTTGAAACTCCATCATTCCAAAAAGCCATATAAGAGTTTTCAGCTAAGCCTAAATATCCATTTAAATAAACATTATATTCTGGCTGTTCTGGCAGAGTAGGATCTGGATCGCTTGATGATTCTCCATCATTCCATTCGTTAACAAAAACTGGATCGTCTCCAAATGCTTCATTATCTTTTTGTGAAAATCTAGCAGTAGAATATCCGTATTTTTGACCTAATTTTGCATGGCCATATTGAGCTGTTTGATTTAATAATCCTTGCTGTATAATTCTTCTATCCTCTTCTGTTCTCTCAGATCTCACTACTCTAAATCCAGATATTTTTTTACAAACCTCATCAGGAATTATAAATTCAAAAGAAACATATAAATCAAATAAATAATGGGTGTCATCATGTGGACCTACAGAGGGCCCTCCATTAGATTCACCATTAGAATTTGTATATCCAGGCACAGCTCTTGCCAAGCCCTTAGCCCCATCAAGAGTTTGTGTTCTATCACTTCCATTATTAGGCAAAAAAGTTCTCTGAGAGCCATTATCTCGTACATATGCATCTAAGTTTTTATAAGTAGACGATAGCCTCCCAGAAAACCACTCTACATCTACAGGAGGAACAGTATGTCCATATACAAAAGAAAGTCTGTGGTCACTTATTTTATGATGAGATAAAATATTAGTGGTTTCTGTTAAACTTTGAACACTTCCTGACGTATAATGTGTTGGTCTAAAAGGAGTGTATCTGTAATTTGAATCATAATGTGATTTATTTTTTATATTAATCATTCTCATCACATCATACTGGTGAGGAGTTTCTATATCTCCAATCCACAATACATTTCCTGGAGCTCCATTTAAATCATATATTTGAACTCCAAATCTATAAATCTCTCCTCTTTGATACCCTCTTGTATTTCCAGATAAATGAGGATCTTTTGACCCCCCTAAAGACATAGATGTTTTAAACGTGGTGTTTCCTGAGGGCTGGGCTTCTGATCCTGAAACATTATAAGGCCCTGTATCGTTTGTTGTATAAAATTCAGTTATTAATTCTTCTCCCTTAGAGGTTGAAGAAACAAAAGGAGAGTTCCATGCGTTTTGTGATATGTCTGCAATTTTTTCCTCTACACCAAAAGAAACACGACAACCCCCTAGGCCATTAGTAACATAATTAAAGCTTTCAGCTCCTACTGTCATTCTGTCTGAAAGATATTTATAAGTCCAATGAGTGGAATAAGTTGAAGAGCCTCCATTTGCTGTTCTTTGGTTTGATATTGCTGTTGTCCACAATGGAACGTTAAGATTTCCATCCCAATTTAAAAACTCACGAGGGGCTATAGCTGGAAACATTCCATTTGGATCTCCTAATACTTCACCGTATCCACAGCGATGATCATTATCATCTTTTGTATCATAATCATAAGCTCCAGAATTAATTGGTACTGGGTCATTATTAGCATCTAATTGATAGTGTTTTATTTCAGGATCACTTGTAGTAAGCATAGCATCCAATAATCCACCACTCGCCTCTCTAATTCTCCATCTTAAAACTTTTACATTCCATTCTTTTTCTGAAATAAAATTTCTTTTTTGCCTTAGATTTGCTGCAAATAAAATATTATCTTTTATTGCTATGTCTTTACAAACATCAAATGTATTTGATTCTATTAATACCTCCTCTAACCCATTCTCTACTTCATTATTCCAACTAATATGTTGAAATGTAGAGGTTGCTCCTGCTACTTGATTTCTTGAAACAACAGAAACTCTTGGGGGGCTATTTCTTTCATCATAAAACAATGAATATAATTCTACATGACTAAATCTATCATCTATATCTTTAACATCTATTTGGAATCCTTGTGTTCCTAAATTGCCTTTAGGGCCTCCAGCATATGAAGTAGAGCTTCCAAAAGACTGATCTGAAACATGATACATATTACTTAAAGGGCCAAATGTAGACTCCCCTCCATTTTCAGATATATATTTATATGTATATTGATAAACACCTAC
>CEUO01094378.1_pt1 | contig 25048 bp, 22 predicted proteins | sample 531391 | NCBI WGS metagenome assembly CEUO01 (sample SAMEA2622799, study PRJEB7988) | marine metagenome | isolation source: saline water (ENVO:00002010), including
GCGGGTATTTGCCACCTTCATTGATGAAAAACATGTTATTCTCTTCAGCGAACTTTTCAGCAATAGATTCCAAATCATAATTATTGAGTACAGAAGCAATAGAAGATTCCACCGCACGCGGGAAGTTATTCTCTTTCATTTGCTCTATCTTACGCTCTTTCATTTGCTCTATCTCAGTCATCAATCGAGTCTTCTTATCTTTGAGATAACGGTTGCCAATCGTTTGACTCATACCTCTTTTATCAGCACCACCCGCGTAAATAGTGTTTAACATGTTATCCATTAGATAAGCATGATGAGCCATGTAACCTCTCGCGTTTGGACCTAGAATCTTGTTGATAACAGAATCATTGATTGAGCCGTCATCTTGAACACCAGCACCCGTCAACATCCATTTCTGTATTTGATAAATGTCATCATAAGGTAACATGGCTATACCTAAACGATATGGGTCTATACCAACGCGACCAAAGTTAAATTGACCCTTCAAAGGTTTTTGACTTCTGCTATTGTACTTATCTGCCAACTTTCTCAGTTTGCCGACAGGCGAGTCATCTTTACTAGAACGGATAGGTTGGCCGTTATCATCAAACAGATTATCCATCACCACATCGCGTGGTAACCCTTCATTCTCCCAATTCTTGACTCTCATAAAGTGTAAATCTAATTGTTGAGCGATATTGCTTGGAAGGTCATTGACATCGTATCTCTCTTTGTAATACTCTTTGAAATTATTACGGCCTCTTTCAAACAATTTCATCATGTTAACATTGTTTCCATTCCATGTACTGAATATGTGCTGCTGCTTCAATTCCGGTGACATACTCTTAGATAATTTCACCATCGCATCATTGAGTCTTTTCGCATTACTCATACCATCTTTGTATAGGTAGCGCGTTAACTTTTGGAAAAGTGGTATCTCACCATATGAAACATCTCCATCGCGCGGAGGAAACATATTTACTGCTCTGAACTTTGAATGGTCGCCTATAATATTCAGACCCTTATCCTTAGTATTAGGTACAGAGTCGTGCCTCCAACCCGCTGCACGACGAATCATAGTGTCAAACGCATTAACATCATCTTGCTCTATCGCTCTTATCAAATCCTCATTATTGATTTGAGGCTTCATGCGATGATGGCGTGGAGGCGCAGGTTCGCTGCGAGTGTCCTTAGTTGAGAATATTTTTGCCTGTTCACTAGCGGGTAGTTTGTTAAACTCTAGTGTGGGTTTCATTCTGCCTTCAATATATTCTTCCGCTTCATTCTTGAGGAATATACGCGTGTAACCTTGATTCTCTAAGTTGTTACAACTCAACAAGACATTGACGGCTTCATCGCGTGCGTCTTGATTATCGAATACTGCTTTTACAAACTCATCACAAACTCGGTGATGATATTCAAAGGCATCTTCGCGCACACATCATCACCTCATAGGAAGTCTGTGAGATTGTATGCTGATTCCGGGTTCTTATCGGATGGGTCACCCTTCTTGTTTTCGCGCGCTTCTAACGGGTATGGGTAACCGATAGGAGTCAACTTAACTTCTTCCTTCTTGGGTTTGGTTTTTGGAACTTCCTTAACTTTTATTCGTCTTTGATTGGTGTCATAATACCCTGTGCGTACAGGTTCACTACCTGTAACATTAGCAAACAAATCAGCGTGTTCTGAGCCGAACTCCTTTGTTTCCTTGTCAACCTTTTCGATGATGTCATTCGCTTTTTCAATTATCTCATCAACATCGGGGGCGTGCTGCCCTGCTTCAACCTTCATTGGTTTCATTGGTCTATCCTCCTTCCTTCAACTTCTGCTGCGGTGTTAGCCATAGCGTGAATCTCTTCCCATGACATATCATGCCATTCTTCGTTTGATGATGGCATACTCATACCCGCATCGTCGATAGCAGCAGCCGCTTTACTAATGACATCTTCACGGTCACCGCGAAGTGGGTCACCCCAAACATCTTCGTTAGCAGGTGTTTTTGCACGCACAAAACCTGCGCGCTTGAGTAGTAACTCCGGTGCATCCATACTCTTACGCATAGATATAATCTCAGCATCCATTGATTCCATTTTACTAATGAGTGCTTTCATTAGAACCATAGCATCAGTTTCTTCTGACACGCTCACACCTGTCCTTGCTTCTTGAAGTGGCTACCGATTCTGTCCGGTCCAATGTAACCCATTGGTCTATCTTCGGACTTCGCGATAACTCCCTGTGTACTGTTAAATTGAGCAACAGGGAAACCACCCGCGAATCTATCATTAACACCCATGATTCTGTCACCACCGTTCTGTGACTTGTAAATCGCGGTGACATCATCAGCGAGATAATCAGCGTTACTTTGAATGCTGCGTAAGAATTGTTCTGCTGATACAAGGTCGTTATTTGCAAGTGCAATCTTGAACTCAGACAAAGCAGATTCAAGTTTACGAACCATCGGGTCCATCTTGTTGAGTAGGTCGCTCATAAGTAAGCCCATTACTGCTCAACTCTTGAAGGTATCGCTATTAAAAACCACTTTCTTTTTGCTTGGAAGTAGGGTCTTTCGCGGCTTGGATGCTATCAAGTGCTTCTTCTAATGGTGATTTTTTAGCACCGCGTTGGTTCTTTTTGGATGAAGGCGCGCCGGATTGGTGAGTTTCAGAACTAATAGGCGCAGGTCCATTATCGCGTTGCCCTGTTCCTTCACCCAATCCTACTGCTTTTTCCATCATCATAATCGGTGTACCACCACCGGGCGACGCTCCGCCGCTAGGAGAAGCCCCAACTCCCGGTGGCATCATCGCGCCCGCACCCTGTGGAGGTAAGCCGCCCCCCGGCGGCATAGGTGGAGTCATACCGCCACCCATCGGCATTCCGCCGCCCGGTGGCATAGGCATTCCGCCCGCGCCACCAGCCTGTTGCATCATGGCTGCTTGCGGGTCGGGTTTCTTGTAAACGAATCGTATATCGCGACCAGCATCTTCTGTCAATTCCGGTTGGAATCCAAGTGCTTGCATTCTTTGTGCAATGTTCACTTCTTGCTCATCGCGTCTTAGTCGTGTGATTTCATCTTCTTCTTCATTCGGATATAGTGTTAAACACCAATCTTCGACACCCATTTGTTCTAACAGGCGAGGGAATAATTCGCGTGAATACAACTTCTGTCCCGACTCAACTGCTCGATTAGTAACAAGTATCTGCATACCTTCATTATTCAGTCCACCGGATTTACCGGCATCCATCATAAACACATTAGAAACACCATAGAAAGCCGCTATACGCATCCTTATCTCATCGCGGACTTGTGCGTACTGCATTTCATCAAGGCTATCCATGAAGCGCACGAACTCAACTTTACCACGACCCGATGAAGATTCAACACCAACCTTTGGTATGTAGTGCGGGTCGCGTTCCATCTTCTCTTCCGCGCCTTTCCAAAATGAAGCGGTTGATTGGATATTATCAGTAGTAATAGCGAGTACACCGCGTGGGATTCTTCGCTTTTGATATGCAAGATAGATGTAATTATCCATCGCGGTAAGAGACTGTGCTTGCCTCCACATACTAGCGACAGGAGAACGCCCATACAGTTTAGTTGGATTGAACTTAGACAAGTGTAACACTTCACCTTCAATGTAGTATTGCGTTTTACCACTACCAGCAGTATTGATGTAATGAACATCTTGGAGAGGGAGAGAACACACTTCGCAATTCTTATGCTCGCGGTTATGAGGATAGGTTTTGTCACGGTGGATAGGACACATGAGGTATCTGCCACCACGCTTACCCGCTTTATCAGCAACAATACGCATGAATGTAGGGTCACCACGCACTAACTCTTTGACTCGGAAGAACTCTATTTCACCACTATCGGGGTCAATGAAATACTCTTTGATGAGCAACAGGAACGCGTCATCAACAATATCCAAATCCCATTCTATCTCTTTCATTATCTCGATGAATGATTGGTCCATGCTATTGCGTTGTTTTAGTAACCAACGCGGGTACATGATTTGGTCTGCATCCGGGCTATCGAACTCTTCATTGCCGCAAATACGACACTCCGTGACAGTATCATGTTGATATTCTTCTCCGCAATTCGTACACTTCTTGTGATACTTCTTTTCCCAATAGTAACCGCGTCTAAAGATTTCTTGACATAAGGTGTTGATTGTAGTTCGTAAAATAATAGACTCTTGAACAGTCGCGTAAAGTGCAGGTATTGAAACACCTTGTACGAGAACAGGTTCTTGTATGCCCGTTTTCCATAACGGCATCATAGGTTCGGGTGTTGAACGCCTTCTGAACGGTTTACTTAGCGAACTCAGAAAACGCCCTACCAATCCTTTTTCCTCTGCCATTATATCATCTCCACAAGTCGGTTAGCGTCGTCAACAAGACGAAGGGTTTCGCCGTCCCGATTAAACATCGCAAGCACTCCCGCTTCATCAATGTTCCACTCCTTCAGCAATTCTTCGCGCTTATCCGGCACATCTTTCCAATTCAACCACTTAACAATGCGAAACAATTCATCACGGCGTGATTTGATAATATCAGTTTTACGACCGCGCAAATCAAGAAGTTCTAGGACTGCATCAGCCTGTCCTTTTTTCATTCGCAAGTGTGGTTTGATTCCCTTCATTAGTTTGCGCAAATCATCTCGACTGTAAAATTGTAACCTATGTTGAGTCCTTCTGCTATTCTTGTGAATCTTCAAATCAGTCTGTAATACACCACACCCAAGAGCCTTGTGTAAATGTTCACAATGCATCTTACCTCTTTCACCTGTGGCGATAAAACCTGCCCGCGGCTCAAGACGCTTTGTGATAGTGATATAACCATCAGCATCTAAAAAGCCAGCAGCGTAAGCCCACACATCTTTGAAAATTACCGTGTCATCTCTGATGATGCCCCATGATGTGCCAACACGCTCAATGTCATATTCAACACCATGCATCTTGAGAAGCGCGCTCAATTTTGAACTTGAAAGATTTCTAGCACCCGTCATGTTAGCGAAAATCTCAGAAGAAGGTAATGGGCCACGCGATTCAAGTATTTGTACCGCCTTTGTTAGATGAATAGCATCTGTCTTTTTGATATTATCAACTGAATGCAAAGCGTTTTTCCATTCTTTTTTCGCATTCTTTTTTACCTGTTGAGCATCAACCCACATCTGTCTTTGCTCATCATTGAAATCTCCTTCAAGTAGCAACAGTTTGCTAATGGTATCATTAGCCTTCTCCCATTGAACGCACGCTCTTCTTAGCGCGTATTGACGATTGTTACCATGTTTTCTCAACGCTTGTAAGTCACGCTCACTAATACCTAGATTGCGGACAGTGCCTTCGTGCTTACCAATCCATTCGATTGATTGAAGAGTTGCTTCCACTTCTTGCTTCTTCGCGATACGAATAGCATCAATAGCATAATCAATAGCGTCGCGCATATCTTTATGTTCACGACGAGCCATTCTCAAATCCTTAACTAAGTCACCAGCACCGCGGCCAAACATTGACTGAAACCAACCACCATCGGGGAGAGAACGCTTGAGTTGTTGTTGAACTATTTGCTTTATCTTATCCTCTTCCTTTTTTTCACCATCTTGATTATTTTCGGGTGGAATAGGGTTGGCGTTTGCTTGTCCTTGACCTTGAGCCGCGGGTCTAGGTGCATCACCAAATGAAGGTCCTTGAATGGTGTTTTTCAATATACTGTTCGACAGTATTTCAGAAAAAGAATGTATTTCAACCATCCGATTTCATTGCCTCCGGTCGTCCGTTTTCAATCCAACACTTCTTACAAAAACCGAAAGGGTACAAATCGGTTGTTGTATAACAACATCCTTTGTAAACCCCTTCGACTTCACTCAACAATTCCACCTCTTCAGTGCTGCACCTTTTGGTGTTAGTTTACCCTTCTTAGAAGTCGGTCCTTTGACACCACTCATCCGCGCACAAAATGATTTGCGTCTTTTGGCTTTTTTACCACCGGGTTTGAGTTTGCTAGGTTTAGTTGTAACAGGTGGTTTCAGATTTGCGCCTGTCTTGCGCTTTGCAGCAGCACGACCTTTGGCGTTCAAACCACCCTTCTTACTGTGCTTGTTAGGATTGTAACCGTGAAATGGTTTGCTCTTCTTCTTTGCTTTTAGCACAGTAGTTGCTATCTCAAACGGAGAACAGCACGAACAAAATGTTACTTTTTTCGCGATGTCGTCATCCGTCATCATTGCTAATTCTTCTGCCGTTATTGGCTCATGTTCTATGTATTCGTATTCCATCTTCACCACCGTCGGCTTACCGCCAACTCCTTGTTTTTTACTGCGTTTTCGTTTTGTAGCCGCGCGCTTTTGACCTTCCGACATAGAGCCGGATGTCTTTGGAGTTTTACTTGACACTTTGACAGATGGGCGACATTTTGGATAACCCTTTGAAGAAGTCTTGGCTTTGCTTCGCCCACACGGAGGATGTGACCCATCCTTATTTTTGCGGGAAACATCCACCCACTTCTCCTTGAACCAACGGTTCAGATTCTTTTCCACCATCACTTACCAGCCCATGCATCACATGTGTATTCTTTATTACAGGTGAAATCATACCACTTGCAGTAACCTGTCATGGGGTCTTCTGTTGCTGAATCATCCCACGCTTTACAGTTACCACACTTCTTTGAGCCTGTGGCTTTTCTGTAATTAGGTGCGTCCTTCTTGGCTTTCATCAAAGCCCACGCTTCTTCAAGAGCGTTCATTTTTTCTTGCCCCCCTTCTTCTTTTTACCACGGAACTTGCCGCGACAGTATTGAACAGCCCAACCATTTGCATACGCGCTTGGATAAACCTTGAACTTACGCTTCGCTGCTGCTTTACCAGCCGGACATAACTTCTTCTCAAGATAACCAAAAGCCGCTTCAGTACCTACGCAAAACTCACAATCACAATCAGTCATTTCAACCACCCCTACAAAGAGGACAAGGGTCACCCTCTATCATTCCTTTGCCTTTACACGCGGGACAACTTTCATCACCTTGTGTAACATTCAAACCAAACTTACCCAAAAAATCATACATATCTGTATTTTCTTTGGGTGTTAATTCTTGACTGTAATCTGTGTTAGCATCTATGCAATGGTGGTTCTGTAAAGCATTTTCACCATAGAACATGCGTTTACATTTAGGGCATTGAACTTCGCGCCCCTCTTTTAGAACAACCCACCAATCAGTCAATCTAACAACCCCGCCATAACTTCGTCTAAGTCCACAATACGCTCGCGGAACTCGGTAGTAGCCCAATGTGCTAACGCTAACGCGATAGCAAAGTCATCGTGTCGCCCAATGCTATCAAGGCGACCCTTCTTACTCATACCAAACATAAGCAATTCTCGCTCAAGTTCAGACATGAGCGTGCGTGAACGGTCATCTCCCCACGGCAAACGAATCTGCTCTTTTTCAAAGCGCAACACCAAACCCATGAGAAGTGACTCACGGCGTTGGCGTGTGGAAATGAATGTCTTGATAGGAAGGTCGGTATCAGCGCGTAATTCAGTCGCGAAGACACGCTGGAAGTTGTTAGCCTCAAGTTCAATTACATCGGGATTAAACTTTGCATTCAAACGCTGAATCTCCATGATTTGTGTGCGGAAGTCCATGTTCTTCCTACGAATTGCGTGAACCAACTCAAGCAGTTCGGGGTTGGTGGATGGTCGACGAAGCACTACCATAACTGTGTAATCTGCTGCGCGGTCACTCGAAATAGCAGGGTCCCAACCGATGAAGTATTGGTCGTCGGGGTCACCAACTTCACGCTCGATAATCTTGAGCGTTGAGTCTTTTGCGGCTTGTAGGATAGTTGAAGGGAATAGACTCGATACATCGTCCATTGGTTCACATAGATATTCGCGAGCAAAAGCAATCGCTGGCATATCTGCCCTGCGCGCATCCAATGATTCTAAGTCCCATCGTTCCGGCCATAGTGCTACACCTTGAGCGTTTATCGCAGGGTATGTTTCAACAAGATAACCGTCACGACTTTCTAGTTCAGTGTAAAGGTCAGTAGGTGTAAACGGTGTACCAACTATCATCAGTTTAGATGTGTGGTGAAGTGTCGGTACGAGAACTTCGTAAAACCAAGAAGCAACGCGAGCAAGTTCTGTATCGGTAGTACCCCACAGAATGTCGTCGCAAAGAATCAAATCGGGGTGAATACCACGAATAGCACCACCCACTGATTTCGCGCTAATGTTAGAACCATTGGAAAAACCGAAGAATGTTTTAGACCAACTATCCGGCTTCTTCATTTTAGCAAGGAATGGTACACCATCAATCAAATCATTCAGTGTTCGCATGTGGTGTATAGACTGATGCAGACTGTGTGAAATCAATACTGCTTTGGTCTTTGGATTGAATGCGGTTTTCCATAACATGTAGCCGAGAAACAGTGTTGACTTACCGTGGTCGCGCGCTGCTTTTACACAGTATCGCTTGCGCTTCTCAAGATTGTTATACCATCTTTCATGGTGGTGTGATAATTGAAACCCAAGAATCTCTTCAAAGAAGAACTTGAAGTCGCGCTTCGCTACTTCAAAGTCAATTTCTTCGATTGCTTCAAGGGATAATTGCTGCACACAATCACCTTATGTTCAACCCTTTCAATAGCGAATCCCAACTCGCGTAATGCTTATCTTCGGACAAATCCAACAGTTCGCCACCGTCATCATCACCTTCATCTTTTTCGTCAGCGAAAGTAAACTGCGGATTCTTATTCGCCACTTCTTCGACAACCTCTTGCGCTTGTGAGTCACCTGCTTGTGCTGCTTGCACTACTTGTGCTGCTTGCGGTCGCGATATACCCATCTCGTTTGCAATCGCGTTTGCTAAGTCTGTTCTAAGACCTTTTTTACCCGTTGCTGCTATAATGTCGTCATAAGTCAAACCCTGTCTGCCATACAAACCTTGCGCTATTTCTGCGGCTTTCCTACGCGAACCACCGGGTTTGTAAACACTTTCTGCCATACTTTGACCGAAAGCGGTAGCAGGGTCCAACTCAGTAACTTGGGCTACATCCGGTTCAACAGGTGTAGGTGGCCCTGCTTGAGTTGGCGGTGGTGCTTCTTCATTAAGGGTAGTGTGATAACCACTGTCATCCTTTACAGTGTTGTTAGCCTCAAAAAACTCTTCATCTTCTTTTTCGGGTTCAACATCCGCGAAGGTGAATTGCGGGTTTTTGGTTTCTTCTTCGGGTGGTGTCGCATCAGCATCGAGCATTGGGTCAGAGACACCTGCTAATGGTTCTTCGACTACTCCTTCTTCGACCGGCGCAGCCGGTGGTTTCATCCTATCCCTAAGCGCACCGCGGAATCCTCTGCGACCGGCTTGTTGTGTGCCGATATTAGCAATCTCGCTTCGCAAAGCATCATCAACAGTCATCGTTTGACCTGCCTTCTCATGTTTTTCGGGATATTTAGGTAAACCATCGGGGAAATATCTCTGCACCATACCCCTATCGTAATTCTTCATTTGTTGGTCGTAACCTTCAGAACCGGGAACCATCCTATTACTGTAATCTTGTCGTCTGCTAGCACCGCTTTCTAAAAACTCTCTTCTATCGCGCCCCTCTCTCAAATCTCTTCTTTCAGTCAAGTAATCTTTGAACGCACCCGGTGCTGCCTTGATACGCTGCATGTATTCAGCCATTCTATTTTTGACACCGGGGAACTTCCGCGCTAAATAACCACCAGCAGCCCTACCAGCGTCAGCAATACCTCGACCAAACTTACCATATGCTTCGCGACCCCCTTGAGTCATACCCAAAGCAGAACCTAATCCATACGCGCCTATACCAGCAGCCATACCAAGACCTTTACCAGCATCCTTGAGTCCTTGCCCTGCTGCTGCACCGTATTGACCTGTTTGTGCTAAGTCGCGAATCCTCGGTCTTTCACCCGGTGCAAGATTTTGGAGGCGCGCATCTGCTCCCGCAACTCTTTGTGCGCCTAATATTTTCCGCGCTTGTCTTTTACTGTCAACTGCTACTTGATACGGGTCAGTGCTACCAACACCTTGCATCTGCATCATAGCAGCCGGTCTATAATCTGAACCAACACCAAAAGGATTAGGGGCATTCTTACGGATGATGTCGGGATGAGAGTTTTCGCGTTCCGCGACAGCCTTGATAAGCGGTTCCCAAGTATCGTCATCAGTATCTAACATGACATAATTGAAATCTTTCAGTGTGCCACCTTTCGCAAAGATAAACTCCATAGTACCCATGTCAACACCGTGTTGCATCATACTACTATTCCATTCTAATTCCCACATTTCAACCATAAATGATGCCCCCGCAAGACCTCTTGATAGCGCGAACCACATCATGTGTAGTGTTAAAGGATTTCGCTATAATAGCCCAATCTCCTACACTCATCGCGATAGCGCGCACATCAATACTCGACATGCCTACTTCTTGACTTAATTTTTGCATATCGTAAGAATCGTTTGGGTCGAACTTTGTAATCAAAGAACCACCCGCATCGTGCAATTGCACGCGTTCCATTATCGTCGCGATGACACCCATCGGGTCGTCGTCCGAATATTTGAAATCAAAATCATTAGGGTTGTAAGTAAAACCTCCTTCGGGTGGCTGATACACAAAACTGCTAGGTTGCTCATACGCACCCTGCACATTAGCACTACCGCCTAGAGGCCCTAGTGGGTCTTGTGCTAACGGTTCTTGAGTTGAAACTGTTGGTGGTAAGTCACTCATTGGGTCTTCCGCGACAGGCTTTGGTTTCTGTGACATATCAGTCGTGCTACCACCGCTAAGATAATCGGGGAATGATTGATGTAAGTGGTCTGTGTCTTCGCTATAATTGTCGTGCATGAAGTGTCTTTGGTCCACGCTACCTAGCGCGTCTAAGTCAATCTGCTTACCACCACTTGTTAACGCGACATCTTTCCATCCACTAACAACACTCTTTGGTGCAGTCGGGAACATTGACATAGCGTTTATATCTATACCTAATGTTTCAGCAGTTTTCAACATAGCCAAGATTTCAATAGTAGCATTAGTTCTCCCGTTATCATCATCACCTACATCTGAAGCGACATGGCTTTTGTGGTCTAAATAGATGTCATTCACTTCGGGGTTTTCTATCTGTAACGCGGCTCTCATCCTTTTCATGACTTTTCGCAAACCCGATGGCCTACCGTCTTTACCGCTACCGAATAGTAATTGATTAACAGGTGCGCGAGCCATTGCTCTCGCAGTTGGTTGGTCGTAACCCCTCTCCATTAATTGATTCATAATTCTTGTTGACATGTTTCCCGATGCGGAAGGTACGAAGAAGTCATTTGGTAAAACTGAAACAATATCCATAGGTGTTATCTTGCCATACGCAGCACTTTCTCCGTGTAATCTTTTTGAATCACGCGTCATTTTAGTGCGACCCGGTTGTGTAGGGTCTTTCTCATTTGAAGTAACTCTGTAAGTTAACCCATCAGTGATTTGACCGGGTTCGATTACATTCTGTTTTGCGCCTATTGAAGTTTGCACATTTCTCTTCTTGAACACTTCTTTGAGTTCCTTATCAACATGAAGAGCAGATGATTCAAGGTGTTGACCTAATGTTGGATGTGCTTCATTTCGCGCATGGTTGTTAATCAACTTGCCATCATTAGTTCTCACGGTTCTTTCTGATGTAGGCACGCGACGACCTTGATGACCGCCGTAGTGATTGTTTTTGTATTCAGAATGTAAACTACCATCTCTGTCGAAAGGGAGTGGTAAAATGTTAAAGTCATCGCCCGAACTTCTTTTTGTCGCGTTGAACATCATTGTTGCTTCGTTAAAAAAATCTCTTGCTAATCTTTTCGCGCTACCTTCACTAGAAGGGTATCTTTGCGTACCGCTTTCATCTTTGTAACCTTCCTTCATCATATCAGAAGCGACTATGTTAGCAGCAATTTCCATAGGCCATTTATTCAACACTCTTTCGCTCAAATTATCAAACAGTTCACCTGTCAAACTGTTGATGTGGAAATGACTGTGTTTGGTGTGGTCTGAATGTCGCGGTGGAAATGACATGGCGTGGTGCTTACCCGGCGGGCCATACTTACCCTCGACATCGTGATACCAAACACCCTTACCCTTGAGGATTATATCACTCACTAATAACCTCTCCTTTCAGCCCTTACTTGTCTTGCTTGTGTATGCGCAGGTGTTCCCACACCGTGTGAATAAGAATCGGGGTCAGTAGGATAATCTAACCTTTCTGCACTTTCATATCTATCCATCTCAACAACAGGGCGTGCTTGGCGTTTTACATGGGCTGTAAGATGCGGTTGCATACCTCTCGCCTTTTCATCAAACCGTTGTTCTCTGATAGGTTCTCCCTCGTATGTTTCTCCACGCTGATAAGGTTGGTAAACTTCACCCGTAAACCTATTCATTCGTTCTTCAATTGTTGGCCTCGGCTCCCTAATCTCAACATTTCTTTCAGCGACAGTTGTGCCATGCTCGTCCCTATAATCACGCGCTACTTGTCGAGCAAATGCCTTCAATCGGTCTGCGTTATAATAACGCTCCGATTCTTCTTCACGCATTTTTCGGTCAATTCGATTTTTCATTTCTTGTAATTTTTTATTTTCGCGTCTTGAGCGAGGATTTGCTTTGAGTAATAACCACCAATCTTCAATCAACCTATACCACCTCGTCTTACATACAAATCATAAGGATGTGCGCCCCATCGTGTAGCATCATCATCGGGGTCTGTTTCAGTAGCCCCTGTTGGATTAGATGAAAGACCACCCGATGAGTTAGGTGACGATTTCTCATCAGCACCCTGCATTGACTTATCCTCTTTACGCATTAATCGGCGCAATAGATGATTGAGTTGGTCTATCAATTGACGATATTCTATCTTATCGCGTTGATTCAACTTGCCTTTTCTGATAAACTCTTCAGACGCAAGAATCGAATCGCTTGAACCGATACCACCAGCAGCCATAGCAGAAGCGCGACCACCAGCAAGTGACAAATCCTTCGCGGCTTCAGCACCACCCGGTGTTGCCGCAGTTCTTGGTTGCCTAGTAGCCTTCTTATGTGGCTTAGAATCTCTTGAACCTCTAACCGCGCGTGGTATTCTTGCAGTAGGGGTGACCGTTGGGATAGGCGGTGTTACATCCTGTGTTGGCTGATTCTGCCTTTGTTGCTGCCTCATTGCTTCTGCTTCACGCTCTCTAGGATTTTCATAGGAGGCTTTAGCCCTAGAACGCCCTGTTGAAGTGGTAAGTCTCACAGGCGCGGTTCTTTGCCTGTAAGTGTAACCTCCACCGAATGAAGCATAAGGTGCGCGAGCCGCAGACATAGTAGCAGCGATTCCGGGTTGACGCACATTCCCCGCTTTCAGTGGCACACCGCTACCCTTCTTTCTCCTTCTCCTTTTGATAGACTCAACTCTAACATTCTTTTTCGCTTTACGCTTCTTCCCTGTTTTCGCTCTTTCGCGCGCTCTTACAGTTTCAATAGTAGTGGTTTTCTGCGGTCTATCTGTATCATACTTCGGCTCATTCTTCTTTTTGCGAATCATCTCAAACGCATCGTCAATGTAATCTGTTGTTGACAAAAGAATGTTAGAACCTAATCCGCTAGCATTTGGATTACCACCTGCGTTAGCCTCGTTTTGACCGACCTGTCCTGTCATTTGAGCAAGTTCAGCCTGTTGTTTCACTTGACTATCTTCCTCATCTTCGGGGTTTTTCTGAGGGATTTTGATTTTCATGTGTTGAATACCATGCAATTTTTTAGCACGCTTTTCCTGTTCTTCGCGCTTCTTAGCCTCATGCTTAGCACGCTCTTCTGAATCTTCGCGACCAACGCTAGAATCGTCTTCCAACTCTTCAGCACTTTGTCGAGGATTGAATCGCAGTCCAGCGGTACTACCTTCGGGACCACCAACCATCAAACATCATCTCCCATCAGTTTACCGCGTAGTCTAGTCCAAACTTCGGGTGACTCCTTCGCTAATTCGACCTTGAGTATGTTTATTGTCTGTGCGGTCATGTTCTCATTAGTAGTTCCAGCAGCACGCTCTTGGACGCGCATGATGTCTTTTACCGTTTCACGCACTTCTTTGTGTAGCGATACAATGTTACGCACATACTGAGGGTCATTACGGTCAGCATCGTCGAGGAAATGACCTAATTCACCATTGATTCGCGATAAATTGTTCCGCAAGGCATCCATTTCTTGACCTGCTTCAACAATAATTAGGTCTGCTGCACCCTTCTGCACGACAGGTTTGAGATGATGTCTGATATGATGATACACCGTGGATTCCGGTATCTGCAAATCTTCCGCTATTTGTTGGCTAGTCATAGAGCCGTTGAAATATGCCATCTCAAGAGATTCGCGTTTAGGCGAAGTACAAAATGCACATTCACTGTTGCTCGACATATGATACTCGCCCATATGGTTTCTGAAATGTCTATCAGCGGTTCCTTCGCGCCAACCCTTTTGTTTATCTAATTCCTTTGCAGTTATAAGACCGGCTTTCATCAATTCTTCAATGCTATCGCGGTCGGGGTCTTGACAGAACTTACAGGAGGCCCTAGTTATACGCTCCGCCATAGCAAAGACCATGTAGTGGTGGCAAAAGAACCTTTTCCATGCGAAAACGCTTACAGCGCGCACCAAAAATCGGCGGAGTTCCTATGTCAATAGGGACTGCGAAGAGTCTTTCGCGTGCTGCCGCTGATTTGATTACAAATCAACGCGCTGATATGAAAGAGAGGCAGCGGAGGCTATGGATTTGTCAAAGTTGCCCCGAAAGACAACACAAAAGGTGCGGATTATGCGGTTGTTTTTTGAAAAGCAAGAGTATGCTCAAAAATAGCGAATGCCCTATCGGTAAATGGAAATTACCCTTGACTAGCGAGTCTGCGATAGACGATGCCGGTAGCAGTAAAACAAACGAACAGTGAACCTATAATCCAACTAAGCGTAGTGGAGTTCATATCCGGCCCCGAAAACACTAAGATAAGGAAACAACCCACTGTTAATGAGATTAATTGCACCATTATCATGTCAACTATCACTGATTTGCGCAAATTAGTCATATCACTAACTGCTGAATAGAAAGAAGTCATATCCATATCATCGTCCTCCTGTCATAACCGAGCGAAGGAATGAACCTGCGCCTTGACCTACACTTTGCATCATACCGGGGTCAGCCATCGCGTCGTTCAACATGTTCTGCATCACACTTTGGTTTGCAACTTGTACCATTTGTTGAAATTGCATAGTTTTCTGCTGAACATTATTTGATGACGCGTTAAGAATCTGAGTTTGCGCCATCGTGACACTATCAGTAGTCGGCATACCCTGCACCGCGCTAAAATCAAACTTATACCCATCACCATCTTCAACTAGACGCGCATTAGCAAGCAATGTGTTTACAGATACCGCGACAAGACTGCTCAAAAGTGAAATGAGCATGTTCATATTAGCACCATTATTCTCAGATAACCACTTGTCAATCATAGGATTTGATGTAATCATGGCAGAAAGAATCTCCATTTCAGTAGGCGGTGCTTGGTATTGGAATCCATACTGTTGTTGACCCCATTGTTGCCCTTGCGCTGGTACTTGTTGTTGCCCGTTACTTAGACCAAGATTTAACGCGCCGTTTTGTTGTGGTTGTTGCTGATTATTACTGTTAAAAGGCCACACCATGTTACCACCTCACGCGCTTCCCTCATTTTGTTGTTGTGGTAAAGGCATAGGTTCAACTTTTTGCTGCATTTCGTTAATTGCGAGAGCATCAAATAGCAATCTGCCGTTATTACCTGCATGGAATTGACGCATATCAAAAACAACTACCACTAAGTCGTTCATACCCGTTGCGACATTCGTCATATGAGTGATTGGGATATTATCTTGCTTGAGCATTTGGAAAAATGGCTCATATTTCGCTAATATTGGTGGAGTGTTGTCTTTTTTCTTAATTGAGTTGACGGGAACCGCGACTAGCGAAACTCCTTTCCTCAATTTCGCTTTCAGCGTCCCTGTTTCCGCTTCTTCTTCCGCTTCTTCTTCTTTTTCCCATTTTGTAAGCAGATGATACAAATGTAAGTGTTCGGGGCAGTAAGTACCGCGCATTTTACGCCCACTTGTGACATTTTCGCGTGCTACAAAGGCTTCAACCTCTCCCGTAACAGGATTTTTGAAATATATGTCCCATAATGACTGCCCTGTTTCCTCATCAATGATTTGGTCGTAAATATTACCTGCTACGCGGATAAGATTCTCAATATCGGCCCCATCAATAACACATCTCATAGTATTCGTGTTATATCTGTATTTGCCACCAAATAACCACCTGCGAGGCGAAAAAATAGACCTTTTTGTCGGTTTCAGCAACTTATATGCCTGTTTTATGTCCTTTTTACGCGCTTTTTTGGGGTTTGGGTGCTTAGAAGGGTAAAAATTGACCTGTGGAACCTGTATATGTTGACTCGCATTAGTCATAGCAGCCTGTGCAGATGCCTGTTGTTGCATCTGTGCAAGGCTCATTTGTGTCTGTGCGGCAAGGTGTAATAGGTCATTTTGGGGTGTTTTTCCAAGCATTTCATCACCAACTTAGCATTTCAATCATAGTTTTTTCGACATTCCAGCCGATTTTGGTCGCCATCATGCTAACGCGACACGGAATACCCGCTTTTTGTAGCCTTCGCATGGCTGGACGGTGTGCGTCAAACACTTTATGTTCACGCAAACGGTTAGATTGCCACAATATGTTAGCATTTTCGTCCCACCATTCGTCCGCTTTGTTCGCTACAAGCCATATTTGTTTAGGCGCGTATCGTTTACCCTTGAATCTCGACTTCAAAGAGCGATATTTCCACCTTTTATTGATTAAAGCATCAACAAGATACTCAAAACCACCCACCGCGTCGATGATTTGCGCTCCATTTCCCCTCAAAACACGCGTATCTGTCATAAAAATAACAATTTCAACCTGTCTATCGACCATATCGTCAATCCATAGGTTCCAAAAGCGTTGTTGACCGCCAATATCAGCAGAATGGACCACTCTTTTCTCTCCTTGCCACCTCAATCTCTTTCTCGTAGCCTTTGGTAGCACATATCCACCGCCGATTAGCCTTTTTGGGTGCATAGTACGCTCTTCTATGTCGTCCATTTCGCCCGGAGTGCGCATAAATTGGTCTAGTGTAGTTTTTCCGACTTGTGTTGGACCATAAACGCCGATTCTGCGCGGTTTGATGAAGTTGTAAAGTTCACGACCATACACAACTGCACCCATAAGCGCACTACCGGCGAATGTACCGACCAATTAACCCACCCATCCGCGTATTTTGTTGTAAAACCACTCAACAGTGTTCTCCCAAAGGCTAACATCTGTCTGTAATTCAAGATATGAAACCGTTAGAGCAGTTACAATACCCGTCACAACACAAAATATCAACGCTCTTCCGCGCTCATAGTAAGTATCTAAGGTATTTTGTGTATGTAATGCGCGTAATGTCGCTTCAGTAGCGTCATCGCTTGGGGTTTTGAATAACCAACCCATACAATCACTCCTTTTTGGTCTTCTTGTAAGTGCCGTCGGGGTTTCTCTCTCTGCCACCTGCACCTAAATTGAGTGACTTTTTGGAGTCTGCTTTGTGTTGCGGTATTTCATCACCATCATTCATCCCCATTAGTCCTAGATATTGTTGAACTTCGGGGTCTTTTTCTAATTCTTCCATCTGTTTAGCGAAAGCAACCTCTTGTTTCTTGATTTCCATTTCCATTTGAGCCTGTGCGAAACGCATTTGTTGGTTTTGCATCTGCCGCGTCATGTTTTTCTGCATATTAGATATGACAGCGCGTTGGTCCATACCATCTTGCGCTAACATTTTGTAAATGAAATACGACATGCCTTGTAATGTGAACGCGCCCATTGTGTATGTTATCGCGTTTGTGTAAGTATCTGCTGACTTGAGCCATAGACCAGCATCAAATACCGCAATCGCGCATCCTACGAGTACGCTTACGAATGATATTAGTCCTAAAATCCTCAATTCATCTGTGTTGTTTTGTGACCTGTTGCCTTGCATCGCAAGGGACCTCCTTGATATTCGTGTTCGCGATTGGTAAATAACGATTGCTCAGAATCATTCACCTCATTCTCGATATTATCGTATTATTATCATAATAATATATATTATTCTAATTATCATAATAAAATGATATTATCGAGAATCACTCTATGGTTTCCCTAGATGCCTGTTGTGCCTGTTGTGCCTGTTGTTGGTTCAACGCGGCTAGTCTTTGCATCTCCGCTTGTTGGGCCGCTGCACTTCGCAATGCTTCCATATCCGCTGCTGTACCTCTTCTCGGTGCATTGTAGTTATGCATCTCTTTTTGCGCGAAATCGAACTTCAAGGACTCGTCGTAGTTAGATGGTGTTAGTGCCAAATCGGGGTGATGCATAAGCAAAAGCATTTGAGATTCGTCTAACTTATTCATTATCGGAAGCGGCAAATCTTGCTCTTTGTATAACCTTTTTAGTTCTGAGAAATCCATACCGTCTTCGTTTTCGTCACCATGTAATATGTCTTCACGCGCTTCTCTTCGCATCCAATTAGGGTAGTTTTCGTACATAAGATTCTTTTTCAGCAAATCATACTTCTTTTTCTCTTTGTCTGTAAACTCCGCTTCTCTGCTTTGCATAATGTGCGGAGTCACTTCATCAACACCACCACCAATGTTCAACGGTTTCAGTTTTCCATCTGAACCTCTTCCTACAATCGGTAAAGTGCTGCGCCCATTGCTATCTTCGACAGGCACTACATTCGCGCCAGCCAACACTTCATTCTTGAAATGTTGAGCGTCAAGGACTAATTTGCCTATTGTAATCTTACTTTTCATATTCAACTTCTTATCCATGTCTTCTTCATCTGTGAATCCAGCAAGCATAGCGGCCTCATCATAGAAATGCGGTTGTGTATTATCATCCATTGTCAATTGCGCGAAATTGGCGACGGTTACATTTTCGTTTAAGTTAGGGTAATCCAACTTATTCAATTTCCCTTCAATGAATTGCTTGAGTGCCATGCGTTTGACATACTCCCTCCACAATGGTCTGATTTGCTCATTTATCGCGGAATCATGTTCTGAACCTATCCCGCGTTTTTGGTTCTGTGCGTTGCGCATAAACAAGTATGTGTCCTTCAATTTGGATTTGCTGACACCTTTCTCCTTCAACATTGACAAAAACTCATCATTCCAAGTAGCGGTCATACCTGTTTCGGTAGGTTCTATCGCGCTACCACCAAACTCTTCCATCAACGCGTTAAGTTTCTTACTTTGTATGTTGGTAGTGTTTATGCGTTTCATTGGTCTTTGTGTACCCGTTGCTTTATCAGTAAACTTAGGGTCGTTGATAACTTCCATAATTGCGTCCATTTCGTGCTGCTTGAACTTATCATCTTGCTGCATTCTATACAGAAGGTTTGTAGCATCATCATCGCCTCTATAATGCATTACCATATCAGCATATGTTGGCTCTTTAGGTCGCCTATGCGGTGTCGCAGGGTCAAATAGACCTTCGTAGTATTCATTGGTTGTCATGAATCTGCCATGCGCGAATATCTTAGGTTCAAACTGTGATGCCTTCTTTTGAATTGGCAAGTCTTTTCCAGCAAGATAATCTGACGGACTGATACCTAATTCACCTTCTTCGCCCATTGGGAGTGGCATTCTTTTTGATTCTTCAGTCGCGAAATGTCTTTCTGCTAGTTCTTGCAGTTTATTCAAAGGTTCTGTGATAGGATGGTCTTCATCACCATGCGCGTGTTTTCTGTGCGGATGATTCAAGATTTCGTTAACCAAACCATCAATCATGGCAATATCATCATCGCTCGTAGCACTTCGTTTTGCGTATTTTGATAACACCGCAACCCTATCTTCTAAGATTCTATTGACATGCGAGTCCATGAATGCAGTATGAACTTTACCTTGCATAGTGCCGGAATAAGCCCCGTACCCCGAACCTGTCGGTGGTTTGTAAGGGGGGCGTTCTCGGCTTTCTAAATCTCTAAGAGTCTGCCCTACATCTCCACCACCCGCTAACACTTCGGCTAATGTTGCGACTTCAGTTTGCTCCGGCGTTTCCGGCTCATCATCCGCAAACTCAAATATCGGACTTAACGAAAGTGGTTCGCGTGTTTTTTCCTTCTTACGCGCCTCTGCCAAATCTCTCTTGCTGGTGTATAAGCCTGTTTTCAACCAATTCTCATACTGTTCATGAGGCATAGAAGCAGGTCTGAAAGACTGAATAACTTCTTTCAGATAATCGGGTATCTCTGTTCCTCCCATCCTATAATCCGCGAGCATAGCAAATAGTTGATTCATAGCATCTTGGTTTGCACTATGTGTGTGATGATTATGCAACTTACCTGTTATGAAATTACCATCTTGGTCGATGTAACCATTGTGAATCATATCGTTATCTTCCGGGTCGCGCGTCCCACTACTGAAACAGTGAGAACACAAACCGTTTGATATTTTACCGCCTATCACATTGGGGTCATCGTGTTCGCAATCGGGACAAGCGATTTGCTCATGGTCGTCTGCGCCCATAGGATGTTCTTCATCAGAATACATAGGGTGTGATTCCCACGAACCGTGGTCGCGTGGTCGCATGTTATCAGCAATGTATTTGTTCATCTTAGGTGAGTTTGAATCTTCACCCGACATACCACTAACGCGACTCTTCACCCAAGAGGCTGCTTCGCCTCTATTGATATGACCGTGACCGTGACAAACACCACACAGCGTCGGTGCGTTATCGGGCCAATTAGAAATCAAATCCGCGCTAATATTGCCTTTTCCTATTTCCTCTTCTGCCCCTCTAGTGAAATGTGAGTTTTGATGTCTTCTGCGCATTTCTGCTTCAGTCAACATACCCATCTCGTCTTCTTCGCTTTCATGATGAGAGTGGTCTGCTGAAGAGTGGTTTATCATAGCGTCGGGGTCTAATCCTAACATTTCTGCTACTTCTTCGTCTAGCATACCGACATTCGCGTCTTTTATTATTTTCTCAATTGTTTTTTGGTCTTCGACAGACAGGCTTTCATGCCCTTTCAATCTTCTCAGTGCGCGTAGTTGATTCATGTCATTAGGTCTTGGTAACGCCTTATTGTTAGTGAAATGCCTAACACCCGTTCCAGCCATTTCACCCACTTTACCTAACTTGTAATTGCTGAGTTGGTGTTGATAGTCCCGCGTTACTTTTCCAAACTCATCACCTTGTAAGATGGTATCATCACCTTCGGGGTACACTTGCAATATTAATTCCGACAACCTTTTTTTCATGTATTTGTCAAAATACTCTTTTCTAGCATCGGGCTTCCATCGCTTGTAGCCTTCTAACTTCTTAGTTTCCTTCTGCAAATCTTGCATCGCATTAACTATGTAACCACCAGCACCCATGAATGCACCTAGCGCGTAATCGTCATATCTCTTGATTGAATCCATGTCGGAACGGCTAGCATCATTGAGCCGCTTTGTATTGTCTTTGACGCGCTTTTCTATCTTCTTTCTCTCTTTGAGCATAGGAGCATACTTCGCTTTCAGTTCTTCTCTTCTCTTCTTCAATATCTCTTTTTGAGCAGGTGAAGAGTATTCACCGGGGTATGTTCTTTCGACCCCATCTTCCATAACTTTCTGCGGTTTGGTCTTTGCTTCATCTGCTTCTAATTGCGCTAACAACCCTTGATAAAGCGCATATGCTTGCTCAGTTTGCTGCAAATCATTCTGTGCGCGCTTGAGATTCTTTTCGGCCCTCTTCCTGTTTCTGTTAGGTACTTTAACAATTCTGTCTATCATGGCTCTTCTGCCACTTTCGCTTCTGAGCGCAGACAAAGCAACCTTTCTCATGTTACCCTTCTCATCAGCAATCTTCCCATCAGATAACTCTTGTAACAAATCCATAGCGTTGAGCATCGCTTCATATCTTATCGCGTTGATAGTCATAAGACGCGCGTTTTCATAATGCGCATCGTAAGCATCTTCAGAAGGTAACAAAAACGATGAGGCAATCAATTCATTGTTTGAATAACCAGCAGGTCCACTCGCTATACTGTAATCGTGTTCCTTAAACAACCCAAACTTGTTGTAAATGTTCTGCGCTCTTGGGTTACCTGTTACAACCGCTTCTTTGATTTTTCTAAGAAGCCTTCTTTTAGTTCTATCAGCCCAACGACTCTTTTCACCCCTCTTCTCTGCCGCTGCTTCTTTTTCCATCATCTCGCTATATGAAAAGCCTCCGTCGGGAAATATGAAATTAGCAATGTTGGCTATTGACGGTTGTGTGCTAGTGTTACCCAACAAAAATAAGTCTTTGATTTGATTTGATTCTCTATCTTTGTATTTGGTTAGAATCGGCACTTGCATCATTTTGCGCGTATAAGGAGTCTTACTCCTACCATCAAAGAATCCGGGTGACTCTTCTCTAGCGGTTTCTGCGTCACCTGTCATGAAGCGCGAATGATGACATCCGTTGCATGTTTCGGGGTCGTGTATTAAATGTTGATTGCTTTCGATGAACTCCTTTGGTAATTCTATTTTCTCCGGTGCGAATATTTCACCCCTAGAGCGTAACTCTGCATCGTCTTTGACAGGACCCATAGCGTGCCTCATTGCAGTTCGATGTCTAGCGAAACGCTTGTTTTGCTCATCAACTTTCATGTGATACTCATTATTTTTCGCTTCTGCTCTTCCTCTTTTTTCTAAGAAGCGTAATAGTTTACCTGTTGCGAACTCAGAAAGATTACCTTCGCGAACTCCACCTTGAACTCTGCTATGCAGATATTGCAAAGCATTAGAATAACCTTGCTCACTCATATCTTCACCGGCATACCTAACTGCGGCTTCCATGAAATTGCTAGGAGAAATACCCAATTCTTTGAAACGCTTCAATCGTGTATTCATTTGACGCGCGTAATTTGCTAAAACCTCATTTGCGTTTCGACCGAGTAGTTTCGTCAACTCTTTGTATTTGTTCATCTGCTCTTCTGTCAGATTAGCGCGTGAACCACCTCCTTCGTAGTATTCCATAATGTTCATGAAATCGTCCGAAGATAGATTCAATTCTTTGAACTTGTTAAGACCGGCTCGTCTATCTTCCACTGTTTCATTACCGCTGTAATTTTTGATTACAAGGTTTTTTAGTGTATGATTTAGCCTACCCATACCTATTAGATTTCCGACGAAACCTTCAGTTTCCGACGCTATTTCCTCCGCGCTTTTACCATAGAAAGCATGACCTTTACCGAAGTCTTTACCTTCGATACCATCCATTATCTTATCCGGGTCAAACTCGGAAATAGTATCGCCGTATAACTTTCTCATTTGATATTCGTTATTGCTAATTTGACCGCTTGAGTGAAGATATTCTAGGTTAGCAGTTTCACGATTGACTTTGATTTTACGCGTTCTTTCATTACCCTCTCGGATTATCTTCGCTTCGTCTTTGGGAGTCATCAATGCCGATTGAGTGCCTACACCTTCACGCGCTTCTTTCGCACGCGTTTCACGCTCTTCTTTAGTTCCAGCAGCCTGTCCTTCACCTTCGACAACTGCCTTCTTGTCTTCAGCCTCGGTGTCTAAGACCCCACCTTCTCTCATTGCGTTCCTTAGTGAAAAGTGGAAACCTTCATCGGTGTCCATTTGCGCTACTGCATCACGAACTTCGTCGCTCATAGGGTCTTTGTTTCTAAGCCAATAACCGGCAATCTCATCGGGTATGTTTGGTGCATCATCTCTAGGGATTACTATACCCAACTCTTCTGCCGCTGCTGCAAGCGAAGGTGACATAGCGTTAGGTGCGCGACCAACATCAATACTGCCACCAAACCTACCCGCGCGACCGCTTGTACCGAATGCTTTCTCTCCTGTTAGGGCCACCATGAAGTTGTTGAACCTATCTTGGATTTTATCGAATGCTTGCGGTATAGTGATTTTTTCGTTAGCAGCAACTCTTTCAATATAGTCTTTGTATATCTTGATTGTCGGAGTAGTAGGTCTGTTGAACTTCATCCTAGAAGCCGCTAGTGTGCCTTCACCCGTAGGTTCGATGGAAGTCTCATCGAATAAATCACCATACATTCGCCGCGCTTCTTGCAACCTCTTGGTGTCATACTTAGGTGAAGCAGAAACGAATGCTGGTCTAGTTTTCCGACCCGATTGGTCCGTTGTTTCCTCAAGCCCTCGGTCATCATATGTTGCTTTGAATCTGCCATCGACTGAATAGTCATCACCCCTCTCTCGCTGCTCTTCACGCGCTTGTTGTAATTCCTGTATGTAAGCAGGGTCAACCAATCTCACCCTACCGCTTGACTTTCGCGGCGCGCGCTTTGGCTTTTCGAGAGTGTCGCTACCGATGGTATGGTATAGAGATTCAGCAATCGGGTGGTTCGCTTTTGAGAGTAGGTTATAGATACCTTTCAATTCAGAACCTTTTATCTCCCTATCTTCTTTAAGAGGGGCCGTAATGAACTTTGATATATCAGAGCGAATGCCTCTATTGAGTTTCAGTAAATCATCCAGCGGCCCATTCTCTTCTTCATCTTCCGCGATAATATCCTTCAACTTAGGAAACGCTTGTGTCATTCTCTGCATCCAAAGCGCGACAGAAGGCGTGTAAATCGGTGTGTCTAGTAAACTAACTAATTCATCACCTTCTTCAGTCTTTACATTGTCGTCTAGTGATTCTCTATCTAATCCCATCGCGTCTGCTAATGCATAGTTATTCGCGAACAGAATATCGTTGTATAGTTCGTAATAGTCTATCTCGTCCGCATTTTCTAAGTCAACTACATTATACTTGTCAACTAGAAGTTTACCCAAGTGAGGGTCAAGACCCTCGAAACCTGCCTTTATCCTTTCATCGTTGCGTTTAGGCTTCTTAGATTGCTCTTCATCAGCCTTCACGATGCGGACATATGATACGCTCATCGTATGCCCGATGACAACTCTGCCCTTCAATATACCGATTTTTTTTGGAGATTT
>CEUO01046144.1_pt1 | contig 24998 bp, 32 predicted proteins | sample 531391 | NCBI WGS metagenome assembly CEUO01 (sample SAMEA2622799, study PRJEB7988) | marine metagenome | isolation source: saline water (ENVO:00002010), including
ATTAAATTAATTTCCCTTGTTGGTCGTGCTGGTTCTGGTAAAACTCTTATGGCGATTGCTGCTGGCTTACAACAGACAATCGGACTTAAAGAAAATAAGTATTCCAGATTAATTGTTTCCAGACCTGTTCAGCCAATGGGTCGCGACATAGGTTTTCTGCCCGGTACAATGGAAGAAAAAATGCTTCCCTGGCTCATGCCTATCCAAGATAATTTGAAGTTCTTGATGGGCGATTCTAGCACTTTGGATACCTACGTAGAAAAGGGTAAAATTGAGATCGAAGCGCTTACATATATTCGCGGACGATCTATTGCAAATGCTTTTATTGTTATTGATGAGGCGCAGAACCTAACGAGACACGAAATTAAGACTATTATTACACGTATTGGTGAGAATACTAAAATTGTTTTAACAGGTGATGTAGAACAGATTGATAATGTATATGTGAACGAGACCACAAACGGACTTGCTCACGCTGTTGAAAATTTTAAAAAACATATTATTGCTGGGCATGTTACTTTTAGAAAAGGCGAGCGCTCTGAATTAGCAACACTAGCATCAAAAGTATTATAAGAGAGGTTATTTTGAGCGAAGAAAAAGTTATTACAGAGGAGGAGTTGCATACTAACCCCATGTTAGCCATGGTGGTGCAACCCGAATCCGAGTTAAAAGAATATCTTATTAAATATGTTGGCACTAAGTTTGATCAAGAGGATGTTACGGTCAACATGATTGCTGAAACTTTAGCAGACGAGTTCCCAGAGTTTACGATGTCTTTTGCGGAAGAAAATTTTTTAAGAGGTTACCAATTAGGATTAGATGATGCCACTACAATATTTACGAGAGAGTCACAAGAGGGCGATGGATAACGCAGATAGTTTTTATACTGGCTCTGGCATACATGTTTATGTTAAAGATGAACTAATAAACGGAATGCCGGCAGATGAAGTAATAAACGAGTTTGAGAGTTATATTCCAGATTTTCTATTAGATGAAGTAGAAATGATTATTATTGGATGGTTTGATGAATTTGATGAAAGACAAATTAATGCTTTTTACAGCGATAATTGCCTTTACATTTCAAATGAACAAGATGATCCAGAGGATATGATTGACGATTTAATTCATGAAACCGCTCATTCACTGGAGGCACCATATGGTCAATTAATTTATGGTGATGGTAAACTTGAGAAAGAGTTTATAAACAAGCGCCTTCAGTTACACAATGTTTTGTGGTCTTATGGCTATAAGGCACCTAAAAGTTTTTTTATTGATTTAGAATATGATAAAGAATTCGATAACTTTCTTTTAAATAAAATTGGTTATGATAAATTGGCATTATTAATGCAGGGTATTTTTATTAGTCCTTACGCGGCTACCTCTTTAAGAGAGTATTTTGCAACTGGATTTACAAATTTTTTCATGGGCACTTCTCGGGGTGATTTAAGAACAGTTTCTCCTATTTTATTTGATAAGCTTCGTTCGCTAAGTTTGGAAGATTTTGATAAGTAAAAATGTTGACTTTTTATATATTTAGTGGTATAATTATAAATAAAAATAGGAGTTTGTGTGTTGACTGAGGATAAACCCTTTGTCTTGCTAGATAATTTATCCGCCACTGATTTCATAATTAAGATGACTGAAATGGGCACACCGATTGAAACATCATTGGTGGGCGTTTTTGATGATAAAGGCAGGGGCAGCAGAAGAGATATTCCATTGCCTTTACACAGAGATGGTGATTATTCTACTGACTATAAAGGGAAAATAGATATTATTGGTCTATATTGTGTTAGAGAGGGTGATGCTAGAACACTAATTCAGCATGATAATATTTTACTAAAATTTAAACTTAAAAAGGGGCAAGCTCTTATTTTTGATAACAGGGAAGTACTTCATGGTAGAGAGGGAGAGGTTAAAGATCGCCTTCTCATGAGAATTTGGATTTCTAAAAAATAGAGGTTTTTGTGCCACACATTTCATATTCAGAGCTTAAAGATTGGGTTCATTGCGCTTTCTATCATAAACTAACAAGAATAGATAAAATACAAGGATTTAAAGGTAATGCGTTCACTGCTTTTGGTACTGCTGTCCACACTATTTGTGAGCGTAAACTCCTTAAGAAGAAGGCGAACGAGGAGACTTTCGTTAAAGAGTTTGAAAGGTGCCTGGAAAGGCTAGATGATGATGTACAAGTTGATCAAAAACTTGTACAGGATATGAGAGAGCAAGGACAAAAAATTGTACCAGAGATCGAACACGCTCTTAATGAATACTTCGAAGATTTTAAAGTTATTGCGGTAGAACTGCCCCTCTACGAGCATATTAATGGTCATGATGGTTATAAATTTAAAGGCTATATAGACGCCATTGTAAAGACACCTGATGACAAATATCACGTTTTTGATTGGAAGACAACTTCTTGGGGTTGGGACGCTAAGCGCCGAAGTGATGCCATCACAACGTATCAATTGACACTTTATAAACATTTTCTCTCAAAGAAAATGGAGATTGATCCGAAAAGTATTGAAACCCACTTTGCACTTTTAAAAAGAACGGCAAAAAATAACAGAGTTGAGTTCTTTCGTGTTACTAGTGGACCAAAAAAAACAAAAAATGCTCTTAACATGTTGAACAAAGCATTATATAATATAAAAAAGAAGCGCTACATTAAGAACAGGATGTCTTGTGGTAAGTGCGATTTTAGACATACAAAACATTGTCCATGAGGTATAAATGAAGAAAAAGAAAGTATTGGTCTTATCTGACCATCCTTTATCACCATCTGGGGTTGGCACCCAAACGAAGTATATGATTGAAGCACTCCTTAAGACTGGCCGTTACCAGTTTATCTGTTTGGGGGGAGCCCTAAAGCATGTGAACTATCAGCCACAAAAAGTGGAGCCATGGGAGGAAGATTGGATAATTTATCCAGTTGATGGTTATGGTAATCACGAAATGATAAGATCTGTCTTACAACAGGAAAGACCTGATGTTTTGTGGTTTATGACCGATCCTCGTTTTTATGGATGGCTTTGGGAAATTGAAAACGAAATTAGAGCTAATGTTCCTATGGTTTACTATCATGTTTGGGACAATTTCCCTGCTCCTCATTTTAATTCAAGATTTTATCGTTCTACTGATGAGGTTGTATGTATTTCTAAGGTTACTCATGAAATTTTGAAAGAAACTGCTCCTGATGTTAGTTCTCGTTACCTACCGCATGCAGTTAATTCTAATATTTTTTACAAATATAAAACAAAGGAAAAGCTTGAAGCCATTGACATAATGAGGAATCGTCTTTGTGTTGAATCTTCTGTAAAAAATAAAAATCTAAAAAAGAAAATTTTCTTTTGGAACAACCGAAACGCTAGAAGAAAGCAAAGTGGAACTCTTATTTGGTGGTTTAAGGAATGGCTGGATAGAGTAGGACACAATAGTGCGTGTTTGGTTATGCATACGGACGCTCGCGATCCTCACGGACAAGACTTGCCTCACCTTATTGAGCATCTAGGTGTTGATGATGGTCAGGTAATGCTCAGCACAAATAAGATTGTTCCTGAGCAATTAGCGGACATGTACAATCTAGCTGATTTTACAATTAATATTTCCGATGCTGAGGGTTTTGGACTTGCTACGTTGGAGTCTTTATCTTGCGGGTCTCCGATTATTGTTAACATGACAGGGGGCTTACAAGAGCAAGTTACAAATGGTAGTGATTGGTTTGGGTACGGTATTGAACCAGCAGCAAAAGCAGTTATCGGCTCTCTGGATGTACCTTATATTTATGAGGATCGTATTTCTCAAAATGATTTTAATAAAATTTTAGATAAGGCTTTAAGAATTAATTCCAAAACTTATAAAAAAATGAGTGAAGGTGGAATGAAGCATGTTAGAAAAAACTATAATTTTGAAAATTACGAAAAGGGCTGGGTTAATATTATGGATGAAGTAATAGAAAAATATGGTTCATGGGATTCTCGTACTGACTTCCAGCGCTGGCACTTGATGGAGGTAGCGTAATGAAAAGGAATATTCTTCTTAAAGGTCCCTTACTTACTAGATCTGGATACGGTGAACACGCCAGGTTTGTTCTTAGGGCTCTTCGTAGTCGCGAAGACTTATTTGATATTTATATTCAACCAATTCAATGGGGCGCAACTTCTTGGGTTGCATTTGACGATGATGAGAGAAGTTGGATCGATAGAGTAATTGAAAAAACAATTATTTATATTCAACAAGGGGGCAAATTTGATTTTTCCGTGCAAGTTACGATTCCAAATGAGTGGGAAAAGATAGCTAATATTAATATTGGCGCTACTGCTGGCATTGAGACAACCAAAGTTGCACCTGGATGGCTACAAAAAGGTAATGAGATGGTTGATCAGATTATTACAATTTCTAAACATTCAGTTGATAGTTATAAGAATACAGTTGCACTTGCTAGAAATAATGACAATGGACAAGAGTTTGAATATACTCTAAAAACACCTATTGATTATGTTAATTATCCAGCTAAAAAGTTTGATAATTTACCAGATTTAGATCTTGATTTGCCTTGTGATTTTAACTTTCTCACTGTAGCGCAGTTTGGTCCTCGCAAGAATTTGCCAAACACTGTTAAGTGGTTTATTGAAGAGTTTCATGATGAAGACGTTGGATTAGTTGTTAAGACTAATATGGCTAAAAACTGTTACATGGATCGCATGGTGGTTCTTGAAAATCTAACTCGACTCGTCAAGAACTTCCCTGATCGTAAGTGCAAAATTCATTTACTTCACGGCGATATGACGGATGAGGAGATTCATTCACTATATAATCACCCAAAGATCTCTGCTTTGGTTGCTCTCCCTCACGGAGAAGGTTTCGGTCTTCCTATTTTTGAGGCGGCATATAGTGGATTGCCTGTTGTAGCAACCGGCTGGTCTGGTCATTTAGATTTTCTTATTGATGAAAGTGGTGATGAGCATTTTTATAATGTATCTTTCGATATGCAGCCAGTCCAAAAGGAGGTTGTTTGGGATGGGGTTCTTATCGCTGAATCCATGTGGGCTTTTCCTAGAGAGCAATCAGCAAAGCAGAAAATGCGTGAGTGTTACGAGAATCTAACGGAAGTGGAAACTGCATCTTATACTAAGAAAGCTGCGGATGCATATGCTGAAAGACTTCAAGAGAATTTTAACCTGGAAAAGATGTTTCAAAAGTTTATTGGATTAATTGAGCCTTACGCTAGTGATGAAGAAAATTTCGAAGATGATGAGTGGTGGAACGATGATGAGGAAGTTGTAGAATATGAGTGATATATTTTTTATATCTGATTTTTTCGCTGACGAAATAAATGGTGGGGCTGAAAGATGTAACGAGGCTTTCATACAACTTTTGGGGGAGGATTTTAACGTTTCAAAAGTTCTATCACGAAATGTAGATTTAGACTTTATTCAAGAAAACAAGAATGCTTTTTTTATTGTTGCTAATTTCTTTCATTTAAGAAAGAATGTTAAAAAATACATCGCGGATAATGTTCGTTACATTATTTACGAACATGATCACAAATATTTGGCAAACAATAACCCACTAAAATTTAAAAATTTTGTAGCACCACAAAGCAGCGTTATAAATAAAAATTTCTTTCAAAATGCTGAATACGTTATTTGCCAGAGTAAATTACACTCTGAAATAGTTTATAAAAACATGTTGACAGACAATATTATTAACGCCGGCGCTAATTTTTGGTCTAAAGAAGATTTGGCTTTTATAGAGAGTAAAATTGGAGAGACAAAAGAGCATAAATATGCTTCAATGGCAAATACAAATAAAAACAAAGGGACTTTAAAGAGCGTAGATTATTGCAAAAAGAAAGGATATGAATTAAGCCTAATACCAGAACTAGACTTTAAAAACTTTATCTCAGCTCTCAGTAAGGTGGAAAATTTTGTTTTTTTCCCTCAATGGGTTGAAAGTTATTCTAGAGTTGCTATCGAAGCAAAGATTTTAGGCTGTAAAATTATTACTAATAGATTTTTAGGTGTCGCCAGTGAAGATTATTTTTCTTTGAATGGGGTAGAGCTTCTTAACAAAATAAAAGAAAATAACGATACCCTATTAAAAAAAATGAAAAGAATCATTAACGAAGAGCCTATAGAGGCGAATGTTAAGTTGCCGGAGATTCCAAAAATTACCATTTCCTGCTCTGTTTACAATGGGGATAAATACATTGAACATTTTTTGGAGGATATAACCAACCAAAGTGTTTTTAAACACTGTGAATTAATAATAGTTAATGCTAATTCTCCTGGTGATGAGGAATCTGTAATTAAACAGTATGTTAATCAATATGAAAATATTAAATATAAAAGACTCGACTACAGAGCCTCGACAACAGAGGTAATCAATATGGTTATTGATGAAATGGCTACTGGCGAGTATATAACAATTGGCAATATTGATGATAGAAGAAGAAAAGACTGTCTAGAAATACAAGCTAGATATCTGATGTTTAATGATGACATCAGTTTGGTTTATGGTGATTGTTTCCAAACAGAAAAAGAGAATGAAACATTTAATAACAATTCTTCTAGGAATTTTAAATATGAACATTCTTTAAAAGATTTTTCAAAAGAGAATATGATTAAATGTTTGCCTGGTCCAATGCCTATGTGGAGATTGAATGTACACAAAGATGTGGGACTTTTTAGTGAAAAATATCATTTTGCAAATGATTGGGATATGTGGTTACGTATGGTAGACGCTGGTTTGAAATTTAAGAAAATTGATAAATCCGTAGGGCTTTATTATTTTAATCCAGATGGTATGTCAACATCAAAAGATAACTTTTCCTCTAAAATAAAAGAGGAGGCAGAATTGTTTTTTAGATACGAACACATTTTTGGACAAAAGAATTTTAATATGTTTAAAGATTATTTTTCTCAAGGGATAAGAAATGAATAACAAAAGAAAATATTTGCCAACGTTATCGGAGTTGGTTGATCGTTTATCTATTGCACAATTAAAGGAAGTCTTCATTACAGAGCATAAGATAGAGTATGCAAAAGAAATTTCTGATATTTTACACGACATTAATCTACTGCTTGAAGAGAAAAATGTCGTTTTAGACGCTGAAACTGTAAGAGCAATTGTTGTTTTATCTCAAATGAATTTACACATTTGGCATAACGAATCAAATTATCGTAAAGGCATCAAAGACGGCAATAATTTAGAGTTAACTCATGGCTTAAATGGAATTAGAAATACTGCAAAGAATAAAATTCAGGAAACCGTTGGTGGTAGAAAGGATTATAAGATTGATTGTTTAGCTGCAGAATTTAAAGACTGGGAAATAAGCTGGAGGAACAATGGCGAGGGATAAAGTTTTTTTAGTTGCGCCTGCGATAAAAACTAAATTCTGGAAAGAGTTTTATCGCAACGTGATGAACAATGATTGTGAAATAGAATTGATTTTTGTTGGACACCATAGACCAAATTTTAAATTGCCTCCTAATTTTCATTATATTTATTCTGAAAAATCTCCTGTAGTTTGCGCTGAGATAGCATATAACAAGGCTTATGAGATTGGCAAAGACACTGATTTCATACAAAATACAGCTGATGATTGTTTGTATTCTAAAAATCATTTTGATAAGTTGATAAGTGCATATAGAGAGGAAGAGGCTATTTTGGATCCCGGAACTCCAATACTTTGTGGACCAGCCTCATATAATGGTGATGTTAAGAACTTAATGGCTCTTTTTGCTGCTGCTGATTGTACAAATCCTGTAGACAAGAGAAGAAGAGTGGAGGCATGTATAAGAGCGGGAGGCACTGAAAAAGACTTAGGATGTTCTTTGGAAGGGCCATCTTTGCCTACTGGTAATTTTTCAACTATTCTAACTTCTAAACAGTTAGGTGGGATTAATACTACATTTGAGGCACTTTATTGGGACTGTGATCAGGCAATGGTGTGCCACTCACTAGGCGGCAAGGTTGTAATATTTGAAAAGGATAGAGTAGAGCCTGTTGTTGAAAGAAGAAATTCACATTCTTTTCTCTATAGCAGATTTGGCATTAAGGATTTTGAACATTTAAACAACTTGTGGGATGTAAGATCTTATGATGGCAAGAATTGGAATGTAAAAAGGAAATAAAATGAATAATAACAGAAAAATACTAGTTTGTGGTGCGACTGGTTTTATGGGTCGCAATATAGCAGAGTTTTTTGAAAGTTTAGAGGGATATGAAGTGTATGCCACCGGCTTTAAAAGAGAGTTGGAGGGTTGGGACTCAAATAGGTTTTTTAAAGTTGATTTGACAAATAGACAACAAGTTCAAAATCTTTTTGAAAACAATAAATTTGATGTAGTTGTTCAAGCTGCAGCCACAACTTCTGGTTCAAAAGACATCCTTGAAAAGCCTTACTTACATGTTACAGATAATGCGGTAATGAATTCTTTGATACTTCAGGCTTGTTATGATAGCGGTGTAGAGCATTTTCTATTTTTAAGTTGTGGGGTTATGTACAATCCAGACAGATCACCAGTCTCTGAAGAAGATTTTAATTTAGATGAGGGTATTTATGATAAATATTTTGGTGTTGGGTGGACAAAAGTTTACATTGAGAAAATGTGTGAGTTTTTTGCTGGACTAGGAAGAACAAAGCACACAGTCATTAGACACAGCAACACTTACGGTCCTTATGATAAATATGATCTTGAAAAGTCCCATATGTTTGGAGCAACCATAACAAAGGTTATGACGGCAGAAGATGGTGGTGAAATTATTGTTTGGGGTGACGGACTAGGCACTGAAAGAGACTTGCTCTATGTTGATGATGTTGTTGATTTCATTCATAAGGCAATCGAAAAGCAAAATAGCAATTATAAATTATACAATGTGGGCTACGGAAAGTCTTTCTCTGTTAAAGAGATTGTTGAAAAAATTATTGATTTATCTGGTAAAAAGCTTAAAATAACACATGATCTAAGTAAGCCAAGTATTAATACTAAACTAGCACTTAAGTCTGATAAAGCGCTAAGTGAATTGGGCTGGTCTCCTGGCACGACATTGGAAAATGGAATAAGAAAGACCATTAAGTGGTATAAAGAAAACCTTGGAGGTAAATAATGAACTTACATATACCAAACAAGTTTAAAAATGCTGAGCAATTTGAAGTTAAGCTGACTAAGCAGGATTTAATTAATTTTGAGCTTAGAGTTAAGGAAGAGTATGAGAAAGCAACAATCACTGGCCCTGTACATATGTCTGGTGGAAACGAAGAGCAGCTGCTAGAAGTATTTAAGTATGTGCGGGAGGGAGATTGGGTATTTTCATCATGGAGAAACCATTATCATGCTTTATTACATGGAGTACCCGAGGAACATTTGTGGGAATTAATCTTGGCTGGCAAAAGCATGAGTGTGTTTTCTAAAGAGCCAAAAATGTATACTTCTTCAATTGTTGGGGGGATTATACCAATCGCTCTGGGGGCAGCAAATGCCTTGAAGCTAAAAAACACAAATAACAAAGTTTGGTGTTTTGTTGGGGATATGACAGCAGAAACAGGAGTGTTTCACGAGGCTTATAAGTATTCAAGGTGCCATGACTTGCCATTGGAGTTTGTAATTGAAGATAATGATATGAGTACAAATACCCCAACCTCCGAAACGTGGAACTTCAAAAAGACAAACCACCCAGAGGATGTCTTCTATTACACTTACGAAAGAGAATACCCTCATCATGGTACAGGGCAATGGATTTTATTTTAAGGAGAAAAAATGAAGTATGTTGAGCATTTAGTAAAGTCAATGGAGTATTTGGCTGAGGATCCAAGAACTATTTTTATTGGACAATCCGTTGCTTATAGTGGAAATTCTATTTTCAATACATTGAAGACTATTCCAAAAGAAAGAAAAATTGAAACACCTGTTTTTGAGGAAACTCAAATGGGACTTTCTATTGGGTTAGCAATGGAAGGTTATGTTCCAGTTACATGTTATCCTAGATTTGATTTTCTTCTATTGGCTGTCAACCAGTTGGTTAATCATTTAGATAAAATGGAAGAGATGACCCGTGGCAACTTTAAACCTAGAGTCATAGTGAGGACTTCAATTGGTGCCACGGTCCCCTTAAATGGCGGTGTACAGCACACAAAAAATCATACTGATGCATTTAGGCATCTTTTAGAAAATGTTGAAGTTGTGCTATTAGAGGACAAAAAAGATATATTTTCTGCATATCAAGAGGCTTTAAATAGGCCAGATGGTAAATCAACACTTTTAGTTGAATTTGGAGAGTATTATAATGAGTGAAGTTAAAAATTTAGGCTTACAAAAGATAGCTGAAATGTTGGGCACTGTGCCTGAAAGCCTAGGAAAAAATTGTATTAATATGATAAACTCTATTGATTTAAGGTATGTGGAATTACAAAACGGAGATGAAGAAGAGTTTATTCTAGATGTATTAAAGAAGATTGATAAAGATACACAAATTATCGGCGCGCCCGAGAGAACAAACGTTTGGTATAACGGATGGCAAGAAAATTTAAAAGATTTTCAACATAAGAAGGATAAACTATCGATTGTACCAAAATTTATTAGACCTAATAATGTTGTAAGATTGAATGGAAGGTTTTGTAAAACAATTAATCCTTTTTTTGAGAGAGATTTTGCTAAAGTAATACAACTACACTTGTATGATAAGCTTATAACTGAGGATATTGAAGAAGTACACGAATTTGGTTGTGGAAGTGGATTTAATTTGATGAATCTATCCGAGGTGAATAAAAGGATTAGCCTCCATGGTTCAGATTTTGTTGAATCATCAGTTAAGTTAATTAAAGAGTTGTCGTCTCACTATGGTTTAAATTTACACTCTCAGTTGTTTAATATGCTTAAGCCTGACTATACCTACCAAATTGGTGAGAATTCTTGTGTTTTTACACACGGCTCAATTGAACAACTGGATAGTAAATTTGAAAGATTTGTTGATTTTCTAATTTATAAAAAACCAAAGATTTGTTTTCACATCGAACCTGTTTGTGAAGTTTATGAATTAAATACTCTATTTGATTATTCACAATTTATGTTTCACAAAAAAAGAGGCTACACATCTGGATTGCTTCCTTACCTTCAAGAAAAGCAAAAAGAGGGAGTTATTAAAGACTTGTTTTTTAAGAGACCATGTTTTGGTAGCAAGTTTATGGAGGGTTATACAATTATTTCTTGGAGTCCAACTTGAAAGACATCGCAAAAAAAAGTCAAGAGTTTAGAATAGAGATCCTGAATGCAATTAGAAATGCCGGAAAGGGTCATATAGGGGGCGCTTATTCTTGTATCGATATTTTAACTGTTCTTTATTATTGTGGTGTCTTAAATATTGATAAAGACAATTATAATCATTCTAATAGAAATAGATTTTTACTAAGCAAAGGACATGCAGCTATTGCCCAATACGTAATATTGCAAGATTTAGGATTAATAACGAAAGAAGATATAAATCTTTTGAATAATGGTGGTATCTTAGGAGAACATCCGGATCATAAAATACCGGGTGTAGAGTTTGATTCTGGTTCATTAGGTCATGGTCTTGGGGTTGCTAGTGGATTTGCTTTAGCGGCAAAATTAGATAATAAAAGTTATAAGACTTTTGTTGTTTTAGGTGATGGCGAGTGCCATGAGGGTACAATTTGGGAAGCTGCCATGTTAGCATCACATTTAAAATTAAACAATTTAATCGCAATAGTCGATAGAAACAGTTTATGTATTCATGGAAACACTGAGGATATAAATTCTTTAAGCCCGTTTTGTGATAAGTGGGAGTCGTTTGGTTGGAATGTAAATGAGATTGATGGACACGATCATGATCAAATTTTTAAGTCATTAAATGAAACTGACTTACATAAGCCAACGGTTATTGTAGCAAATACGGTGAAAGGCAAGGGCGTTAGCTTTATGGAAAATGATCATAAATGGCATCACGGAGGTATTGATCAGGAGGTATATGATAATGCTTTACAGCAACTTAGGAGTGCTCTATGACAATGGATATGAGAGATGCTTTCTTTAATGGAATTTATGATTGTGTTAAAGAAAATAAAGACGTTTTTGTTATCACAGCTGATCATGGTGCTTTTGGTTTATCAAGAATAGAAAGAGACTTTCCTGACCAATTTTTAAATGTTGGCATTGCAGAGCAAAATATGATAAGCTTAGCCGCTGGTTTAGCAAAGTGCGGTAAGATTGTTTATGTTTACAGTATAAATAATTTTATATCATTAAGAAGCTTGGAACAGGTTAATATAGATTTGTGCGCCATGAATTTACAAGTTAATTTAGTTGGAGTGGGGGCTGGATTTACATATAGTACTGACGGACCAACTCATCAAGGTATGCAAGACATGCAATCTATGATGGTGTTGCCTAATTTAAGCGTTTATAATGTTACAGATCATGTGAACTCCTATCAATTAGCTTTATTAGGATATAAGGAGCAAGGACCAAAATATTTTAGAATTGAAAAGGGTAAATTCCCTAAAATTTACCCCGAAAACGTTTCACTTGATGATGGGTTTTCAGAAATTGAACACTCAGATAATACAGTTATAATTTCAACTGGCTACATGATTCAAACTTGTTTGCACTTAAAAACAAAAATAGATGATCTTGGTATTATAGACCTTTATAGGGTTAAACCAATTAATGAACAAAAGTTAGTTGAAAAAATTAAAAATGTAAAAAATATAATCGTTTTGGAAGAATCTACAACCTCTGGTGGAATTTGTGAGAAAATTGGTTTTATAATGGCTAAGAATAAAATATTTTGTAACTTTTTGCCCATATCTGTTGAGGACCAACATTGCCATTTTTATGGTACGAGAGAGATGTTGCATGAGAGATATAACATTGATAAAAAGAGTGTATTTTTAAAAGTTAAAAAATTTTTGGAGAGTAAATAAATGGACTTACAACTGAAAGGAAAAAGAGCATTAGTAACTGGAGGAACGCATGGCATTGGCGAGGCGATTGCACTAGGTTTAGCAAAAGAGGGCTGTTCTATTTGTGTTTTTAGCAGAACTGCTGAAAGAGTAAGTAAAATGAAGAGTAAATTGGACTCTCTAGGTGTTGAAAATATTTGTTTAATTGCTGATGTTTTAGATCCAGTATCATACCAAGTGGTAGAAGAAACAATTAACTCATCATGGGGCGGTATCGATATTGTCATTAATAATATTGGAGGCGGAGGTCGCTGGGGAAAGCCCGACATGCTAGAAACCAATGATGTAACTTGGCGAGAGGTTTATGATAAAAACCTTACTGCTGCGATGAAATACACAAAGATGTTTTTACCCTACATGATTTCAAATAAATGGGGTCGAGTTATAACAATTACTTCTATTTATGGTAAACAAGCAGGTGGTAGGCCATGGTTTAATATTGCTAAAACTGCTCAAACTACTTTAATGAAAAATTTAGCAATTAATAAGAAGTATGCCTCCTCAAACATTACATTTAATTCTGTTGCTCCTGGTGGAATCTGGATTCCTAATACTGGATGGGAGGAACAAAGAGATCAAGATCCAGAGGAGTTTGATAAATTTATTGCTAATAAATTTCCTAGAGGATCTATGGGTATGCCAGAGGAGGTGGCAAACTTAGTTGTTTTCCTAAGCAGCCCATCTGCTAGTTTGATTAATGGAGCTTCAATCGCTGCTGATGGTGGCGAGAGTAATTATTTTTAAAGGAATATAAAATGAAAGAAAAGATTGTTTGTTATGGAAGTGCCATCCGGCCTCAATATTGGATGGAGATTTGGGATTTTTTTACAAAAACCAATGATATTGAATTTGATATTTTATATGCAGGGCACGTAGCTCCTGACTATGATTTACCAGATAATTTACACCATGTTTATTCAGAAACAGGAGCAGCCGAGTGTGTTGAGATAGCTAGAAGAATTGCTCATGCATCCGGATATAAATACATGTTAAATGTTACAGATGACTATTTTAAGCATTCGCCACATTTTTTGGATGAGCTTGTAAAAGATGTCAAAGATGCTGAGGAATGTGGATATGAGGATTATTTTACGTGTGCAGTTTTTAGGATTTCTCCAACTCCTCCATGGGATGAGCATGATACCCCTTTAATTTATCATAACAATGATTTAAACAGTCCACAGCTGCATACTTGGATGTTCCACCCCACTAAAACATCTATCAAGTTAGGTTCAATTGACAAAAGATTTCATGCTCAGTATTGGGATGTTGATTTGCAAATGAGAAGCTATCAAATGGGCGGAGCAGGTGGACAACAGAAAAGTGTTGAGATGACAGAGAGACCACCAGAGCCCGGTGCTCTTTCACCTAAGTTTGCAGCCCTTGATAGAGGAATATTGGATTCCTTTTGGTGTCCTGTTTTAAATGGCAAGAAAGACGACAAAAATAGATATTTTTATGATGAAAGCACACCACCAAACCAAAGGAAGTCCGAAGTTATTCCATATACCGATGAGGAGCTTGGATACTTGGATGAGAATAATTTATCTTCTTGGGAGGAATATTGGACTAGAAGAAACAAAGGAGAGTGATACGTGTCTTTTGACATAGCTTTTTTAAAGAGCAATAAATACTGTTTTTTTAATAACGTTGATAAATACGCTCATCATTTAAATAGTGTTTTTGATTTAATAAATGATGCGTGGGAAAATCCTGCTCCAAAAACTGCCAGATCAACCAAAGAGGGTTATACTTTTTTTGAAGGCGCAATCTTGCCAAATATTCTATTTGTGCAAGATTTTGAGGAGAGTCACATGGAAGACATTAAATCTTTTATGATTGAGTCAAAAGCCAAAGAGGGTATTGAAAAACTTCTTAATTCAAATATAGGTATTTGTAACGTAAGAGCTTATCGTTATACTAATAATCCTCCAAAAGAAAAAACTCATTATTTGGATGATTTAGATCATAGAAAATCTATTGAGCCTCACGTAGATTCATTACCTAAGCCTTGTTTAAAAATAATGATATACAAAAGTTTGGACAGCGATGTTTTAACAAAGGAGCATGGCGTGATAGAAGTTAACCCAAAAGGAGAGTGGATCCCTGCAGTTGGAAAATCACCAGTTGTAATATTGTTCCCTCCTAGTATTGTATTGCACAGGGCTTTACGCCCAGCCCCTGGTAAAATTAGAGACGCTATTGAAATAACAATTATAAAAAGAAAGCCTGCAGATTTTCTTGTTGAAAGTTGTGGACCACATGCTGGCTATCCTAAAGATATTGAAGCCTGGAATAAAAGAATTTAACAAATAAATCCTTTTATTGTATAATATAGCGATAGGAGTTAATAATGAAAAATGACTTAAGAAATAAAAAGGTTTTGGTTACTGGCGGAACTGGCATGATTGGAAGATACTTGGTTGACAAGTTGCTTTCTAGAAATTGCGATGTTACAGTTGTTTCGTTAGACAGCCCAGAAGGACTACCAGAGCAAGTTAAGTTTATGAAGCTTGATTTGACAATTTTAGATAATTGCATTAAGGCTTGTGATGGACAGGATTATGTTTTTAATTTAATTGGAATCAAGGGCTCTCCTAAGATGTCTAGAGAAAGACCAGCTAGTTTTATGGTTCCAATGTTAATGTTTAACACAGCCATGATGGAAGCGGCTATGAGGTGTAACGTAAAGTGGTATCTTTACACCAGTTCTGTGGGCGTATATCACCCAGCAGAGGTTTTTAAAGAGGATGATGTATGGGAAACTTTCCCATCTGATAACGACAAACATCCAGGTTGGGCTAAGAGAATTGGAGAGTTACAAGCTGATGCTTATAGAGTTCAGTATGGTAGAAATAATATATCAATTGTTCGCCCCGCAAATGTTTATGGTAAATGGGATAACTTCGATCCAGAAAACGCAATGGTTATCCCATCTTTGATTAATAGAATTGTTTCTGGTGAGTCGCCATTGGTTTGCTGGGGGGATGGAACCCCAATTAGAGACTTTATCTATGCAGGTGATTGTGCTGATGGGATGATTCACATGGTCGAAAATGGCATTACAGAGCCTGTTAATCTTGGCAGCGGTGATGGTGTTTCTATTAAAGAAGTAGCAGAGTCAATTAGAAATTCCTATAACGAGGAAATTGAAATCGAGTGGGACATTACAAAACCCAAGGGTGATGCCAGGAGATTAATGGATACCTCTAGAGCAGAATCTCACGGATTTTCTTGTAAAACAAGCCTTAATGACGGTATTGATGAAACTTTGCAGTGGTTTTTAAACAACCAAGAGCTTTACAAAACTAGAAACAATTATTTTACCGAGGGTGACTAACATGAAAGTATCAGATACTAAATTACACGGTGTAAAGATTATTACCCCAGATCGCTTTGAAGATCATAGAGGAACCTATATGGAAATTTATGATTCAAAAAATTTTGAATTAGTAACTGATGAAGTTTTTGTGCAAGATGATATTTCAATTTCCAATAAGGGAGTTTTGAGAGGTTTGCATGGAGATTGGAAGACAACAAAACTTGTAACTGTTTTAAACGGGTCAGGATACGCAGTCATCGCTGATAATAGACCAGAATCACCGACTTACAAAAAGTGGCAGTCGTTCACACTTAGTAGAGAAAATAAAAATATGCTATTATTGCCTTCGGGAATTGGTAATTCTATATTGGCTCTTGAAGATAATATGATTTATTATTATAAACAAAATACGCATTTTGCTGACGGTCAGCAGTTTACTATTAAATGGGATGATCCTGAGTGGAATTTTTGGTGGCCTACTAAAAATCCAATCTTATCTATGCGTGATGAAAGAGGCGACTATGTTAAGTAAGAGTTGTTTCATAACTGGAATTACAGGTATGGTTGGCTCTCATTTAGTAGACTTCCTGTTGGAAAAAACTGATTGGAAAATATATGGACTTTGCAGATGGAATGACGATTTTTCAAATATAAATCATATTATTCCTCTTATTAACAATGGAGATAGAGTAAAAATTATTTATGGTGATTTAAATGATTATCCTTCGCTTCAAGAAGCTATAAGCGAAGCAAAGCCAGATTATGTTTTTCATTTGGCAGCTCAAAGTTATCCCAAAACAAGCTTTTCTGCCCCTCTAGAAACTTTGCAAACCAATATTTTAGGAACTGCAAATCTTTTAGAGTCCATAAGGAAATCAATTTATAATCCCATTGTCCATGTTTGCGCATCCTCTGAGGTTTTTGGAAGGGTAAAGAAAGAAGACCTTCCCATACATGAGGAGGTAACTTTTCACCCTGCTTCACCATATGCCATATCTAAAGTTGGAACCGATCTAATTGGTAGGTTTTATGGAGAGGCATATGACATGTGCGTCATGACCACTAGAATGTTTACACACACAGGTCCTCGTCGTGGAGATGTTTTTGCTGAGTCAACCTTCGCAAAGCAAATTGCTATGATAGAAGCTGGAATCCAAGAGCCAGTTATAAAAGTTGGAAACTTGGATTCTTTAAGAACTTGGGCAGATGTGAGAGACGCAGTTAAGGCTTATTATTTATTGGTGACAGAAAAACCCACAGCTGGAGAATACTACAATATTGGAGGATCATTCTCTTGTTCTGTTAGAGAGATGTTGGAATATTTAATTTCTTTATCTACTGTAAAAAATATAAAAGTTGAAATAGATAAAAATAGATTAAGACCAATTGATGCGGATTTACAATTACCCGACACTAGTAAGTTTAAGGAGCATACTGGCTGGGAACCTGAGTATACATTTGAACAAACCATGAAAGATCTTTTAGATTATTGGAGAGTGGCAGTGTCTACTAATAAGAATTTTTTGGCAAGATGATGAAAATTTTAGTTATTGGAGAGAGTTGCAGGGATATATTCCACTATGGGCATTGCAATCGCCTGTGCCCAGAAGCACCAGTACCGGTGTTTAATTCAACTAATTTAATTGAGAATGGCGGAATGGCTATGAATGTTTTTAGTAACGTCAAATCGCTGGGTGCAGAAGCAAATATTATTACTAATTCTAATTGGAAAACAATAACTAAAACAAGATTTGTAGAAAAAAGATCTAATCACATGTTTATGCGATTAGATGAAAACGATGATAAGTATGAAAAATGTGATATATCTGATGTTGATTTTTCTTTGTTTGACGCCGTAATAGTATCTGATTACAATAAAGGTTATTTAGACGAGCAAACGATGGAAAAAATTTCCAACATGCATGTTTTAACTTTTTTAGATACAAAAAAAAGATTTGGTAAATGGTGTGAGAATTTCACTTTTATAAAAGTAAATAATTCAGAATATGAGAATAATTTAAACCTTATTACTCCCACTATTAATGATAGATTGATAGTGACAAAGGGACCAAAAGGTTGTGTCTACAGGGATAAATTTTATCCTGTTCCATTGGTAGAAGTTAAAGATACCTCCGGAGCAGGTGACACTTTTATTTCTGGTTTATGTTTTAAGTTTTGCAAAACAAAAGATATTGATGAATCAATAAAGTTTGCTAATATTTGCGCTACACAGGCAGTCCAGAAAAAAGGGGTTGTTACAATATGAGTAAGACAATTTGGACAAATGGGTGCTTTGATATTCTTCATAGAGGGCACATTGAACTCTTTAAGTTTGCTAAATCCCAAGGAGATTATTTGGTGGTTGGGGTTGATACTGACGAGAGAGTAAGCCGCTCTAAGGGACCATCAAGACCTTTTAATAAATTGCATGATCGTATTGCTATGCTAGAGGCTATTAAGTATATTGATAAAGTTGTATGCTTCGATGTTGAATCTGAACTTAGAGCACAAATATTGCTAAACAATGCTAAGACAATTGTTGTCGGCAAGGAGTATAAAGAGAAGGGTGTTATTGGCGCTGAAATGGTTGATAAAGTAGTTTTTTTTGATAGATTGGGTAATTATTCAACCACAAATATATTGGAGAACAAGTGACATACGTTTTTGATATTGATGGCACAATTTGTACAAAAGTAACTGATGGGGACTATAATAAGGCTGAGCCCATTCAAGATAGAATTGATTTTGTTAACTCTCTTTATGATATGGGGCACACTATAGTGTTTCAAACAGCTAGAGGAATGGGTCGTAGCGATGATTCGCAATTGTTCGCAATTGAGTTTTTTACCAAGCGAACAAAGCAACAATTAGAAAAATGGGGAGTTAAATATCATAAACTGTTTTTGGGTAAGCCATCAGGAGACATTTATATTGATGACAAGGGAATTAAAGATGAAGACTTCTTTGGAAATGAATTTTGTCCCTAAAGGATGGGGATTTGAAAAATGGATTGTAAATTGTGAAGAGTATTGCGGAAAGTTGCTTTATTTTGTTAAAGGAAGGCGTTGTTCTTGGCATTATCACAAATTAAAAGACGAGGTGTTTTATATCCAGTCTGGGAAAATGCTAGTAAAATATTCAGAACAAGATGATTTAAATAATGCATCTGAGGTGATACTATCTAGAGGTGATAACTTCCACGTATATCGTGGACTAAGACACCAAATGATTGCGTTAGAAGACACAGAATTGTTTGAGTTTTCAACTCAGCATTTTGATGAAGATAGTTATAGAATTTTAAAAGGAGACTAATATGGGTGATGTTCAAAAAATGAAGCTGTCAAATCAAGCTTTAGGTGCTATTATGATGGCTTTGCAAGAGTCATTGTTAAACCAACTTGATATTGTGCCGATTTTGCAAGGATTTGATTTAGCTGAAGATAAAGATGGTTTAGTTGTGCTTAATCCGCCAACAGTTAGATTTTCAAACGATAGCGAAATTACAAATGAAGATTTAACTAACATGGTTAAGTAATGCCTAGATATCGTTACCGTTGCTTGGAGTGTGGTAGCGAAAAAGTAATGTTCCATTCTTTTAGCGAAACACCATCTCTAAGTTGCGACGAATGCATGTCTGTTGATTCTTTACAAAAAATGATAGGCAATTTGTATTTTAAAAATAAAGAGGTTGATGCTAAAGGTCAACCTGTCGGACAGCTCACTAAACAATATATTGAAGAAAATAAAAAAATATTAGAAGAAGAAAAAAAGAAAGCAAGGAATGAAAATTATGAGCCGTCTTGAAATTATATTATCGGCAATGTTGTTGTTAGCCATGACTTTCAACATTATAGTGTTTGTTTACGCAAGAGGGGTTGTCAGTAATTTACTTTCAGTTTCTGAGGAATTGGGTGACTTACAAACCATGGTTGATGCTTTTGCAAAGCATGCTAAGACAGTTTATGAATTAGAGATGTTTTATGGAGATCCTATTTTGCAAAATTTGATGGATCACGCTGTTTCATTTAATGAACAACTAGAAACATTTGAGTATATTTATTCTCTGACAGAGCAACCACAAATTGAAACAGAGGATGAAGAAGTTGATTATGAAAAAGACGAGGCGTAAACGTAATACAAACCACTATTTTACTAGTGTGCATGAAAAGGCAATAATTGATTATGCTGCTACTAGATGTAAAGATACTCGCACACAATTGTACATAGATTTTATACAGCCAGCATTTAATGAAATGGTTGATAAAATTGTTTTTACTTACAAATTTACAACTTTGCCAAATTGTGATAGTTTGCGAGATGAATGTAAAGTTTGGCTAGTTACCATTTTAGACAAATATGATCCTAACAAAGGGTCAAAAGCATTTTCATATTTTTCTGTTATTACAAAAAATTGGTTTATACATAGAGTTAAGCAACAGCAAAAGCGAAATAGTCGTGAAGTTGATTTAGATAATGTCCCAAAACGATACGAAGAAGAATATCTATCTACAACTCAATCTTATGTTTCTGAAAGAACACAGCAAGAATTTTGGTCATCTTTTTACAACGAGATAAAGTCTTGGGATCAAAGTAACATGAAGGAAAATGATCAAAAAGTATATCAAGCAATTATGATTCTATTTGAATCAAAGGACGATATTGAAATTTTTAACAAGAAAGCTATTTACTTATATCTGAGAGAGATAACTAATCTTAACACAAAACAGATAGTGAATTCACTAAAAAAGTTTAGAAAAAGATATAGTGGCTTTAGAAGTGATTGGGAGAGTGGAGATATATGAGTAAAGATCTTGATGATTTGATCGATGAAGCACTGGGAAACATTCGTGATGATCGTAAGGTCGCTCGCGAGTTTCTTAACGAAATTGCTAATCAGATTGCTGTTGATTCAGAAAATAATAAATACTTAAGTCCTGTTGCAGCAAAGCACATTGAAACTATGCAGCGCTCTAATGAGCAGTTAGTGAAGATTATTGGGTTACAACAAAAAACACAAGCACAAGGCTTTGAACTTTCAGATGTTGATAAAGACAACCTTTTTGATATGATTCAAGGTGGTGCAGAGGATTAAACAATAATGTCCAATAATACTATTACTACAAAGAAAGAATCCGCAGAGTGGCTTTTTGTTTCTCCTAATTTACAAAAAGAACAAAAAACAAATATTTTTCAAAATAAAACAAGTTTTAAAATTAAAGTTCTTACACCTTTGGTGGCTTACAGTGGACCAGCAACATCAGAGGCAGCAAAACAAGATTCGGAATTATTATCTAACGCTGGTGTTGATTCTGTTTACATTTTTAAAGGTAGAATTTTAGATAATAGAATGGCACATGCTACTTTTTTGCAAGATCCGTGTGATGCATCGATAGTGGATTCTCCAAAGGCTGAGGTTCTGGGCTCATTGCATTCAAACATAATTTTGTCAAATGTCGGAGACTTTCCAAATATAAGTGTGGGCGATATTGTATATGGCGACTTAGACACTGGAAATAATAATTTATATAATTTACAATACATCAATATGACTAGTGTAAATGATATATTTAAAGTTGAAGATGTTGATAAAAAATTAGAAGAGTGCTATGACCTTAAAAGCAAATTTACTGAAAACTGGAATGGTAGCACCAACGGCGGATTTGATGCAGGTCCAATTACTGATATTTCTCCATTTGGGCTTAGACACGGTAAAGAAAGAGTTGAAAGTATTACTGATATTGCCTTACATTATACAGTTACTATTAACACAAATGATGCAATTCAAGTTTTAGCTAGTAGAGGATTAAGCTACAATTATATTATTGATCAAAATGGTGCGATAATTACTGTTATTGATCCTGATTACGAAGCTTATCATGCAGGCTCGGCTAGTAGAACAAGCATTGGCATTTCTTTTGTTAATTTAGGTTATGATTCTGATTCTGCCGGAAAACTTGGTATCAATACAGGCAATTGGTTTGAAAGCGGAGGCAAAATTTGGGAACCGTATACAGAAGCAACAATTAATTCTACAATTAATCTTATATCTGGGCTTTTACAAAAATATCCAAAAATAATAAATATTTATGGACATGAAGACGGTAACGCAAAAAAAGCAGATCCAGGTCCAGCTTTTGATCAATATTGGGAGAGGTTTTATGAGTTAGGTCTCCAGCGCGCCCCCTTCCCTGCTACTACAAAAAATAGATCTGCCGGCAGCTATGGTGAAACTGGTGCTCGCGGTGTACAACCAGGTGAATAAAGAGAAACAAAATGGCAACCGATAATAAAAAATTTAAGCTTAGAGAATTGTTAAAAGGCAATAGTGAAAATCTTAGTGAAAAAACAAGTATTTATACTGCACAAGATTTTTTCAATATAGGCATAGTGCCATCAAAGATCCCCACAAAAACAGGATTAATGAATACGGCTGTCCCTAGAACACCTTTTTCTTATAATGTCCCAGATGGTGCAAAGTTAATAGAGAATCAGGGAGCTAGTATTGTTTTAGGGCAGGTTCCTCACGGGGGCAAGGCAACTGGATACGGAGCAAAAGGTGTTCCTGCTGATACAATTGATTTAGTTGTGGGTCGCCATTCATCTACATATGCTGGAAAGGGCCCTCAAAAAAATTCTGTTGTTGAAAATAATTTTGTAACTGATGCTGCAAGAATTTATATATCACGCCTTTGTGATATAGATCAGGCTTTCGGTCTTGAGTCGCCCACTTATTTGAATGAGGGACGCGGACTTATTGGTAGATCTGGAATTGGAATAAAGGCAGATGGTGTAAGAATTGTTGGTAGAGAGGGTGTAAAAATCACCACTGGAAGAATGAAAGACGCTAAAGCAGGTCTTTTTGGAGAAACAAACTCACTTGGCGGTAAGATTACAGAACCAGCACCTAGGATTGATATAATAGCTGGTAATAATTATACCAATGCGCAAGGTGCCGCTTTAGGTAAAAATGTTGTCGATTGTCTTGAAGGACTACATAGTATTATAGGTGAAATGTGGAGTGCTTTATTCTTTTTATCTCTAACGCAAGCAGGCTACAATTTTGTAAATAATATTGATTTTAGGCGCCCATGGGTGCCAAGTTTTGGTTCTTGGGCTGTGAACCAACAATTAAGTAGAGTTATCGGACCTCTTTTTCACACGAGAGTAAACGCTGAATTCTGGAAACTAAATTATCTTAAGAATAATAGTGCTGGCTATATTGCCTCAAGAAACGTTTACATCAATTAAGGAATAAAAAATGTCAACATCTAAATTTTTACCATTCCAGGATGTTAATGGTGATGGCTTACAAGACGTTTGTGATGATGTATTTGTTGAAGAAGTGGAGCAATGTCCTTCGAAATGCTCTCCGAATCCCAGAGCATCAGTTCCTGATTGGAAAAAAAGAACCACATTTCAACCATTTTTAAATGAAAAAGTTTGTAAATACCAAGTTACAGTTACAGCGGGGGATTATACCACAACAGGCATTGAAGAAGGTGACACAAAAGATGAGGCAGAGGCTAAACTAGCTTCCATTTTTGATCAATATGTTGGAAGAGCAATTGAGGTATTGCTACAGGTTTATAATAAAGAACCATCAGAGGGCGCAGTAGAACTAATCCGAAGTGAAATTGATTACTCTAGCTTTTATTTGGAACCTAGACACAAATCTAGACTAAAATTACTTTATTCAATTGATTTTGATACACTAAATGCAATCCCAGATGCTGCTCCGAGTGATGATGATGCAGCAGATGGCCCGCTTGAGGTAACTTATGTAGCGAAAGAAATTGGACCAATGATGATTCGAGTCAGAAAAGGCTTGCATCTTTACGCTAGATACAAGAGAGTTTATGAGTATATTGATGGCTCTTCTCTTCGTTTTACTGATGGAAATAAAGTATTTGACTTGGATATTTATGGAGACTTTGGATTTAATACATCTGACTCATTATTGAATATTTTAACACAACAGCTTTCTGATTTTTTGACCAGTTATGGTTACAATATTCCAAGCATTCTAGGCTTTGGTGAAAGACTGGCAACAGAGTTTAAAGGACAACAATCAATCTATGAAATTAAATTCACATTTAGTGAAAATTATACAGTAGAGAAAATTGTATTCTTTACTGAGCAATGTGGTTCTAAGCCAATTACAATGACAGCCAAACTGCAACATTTGAATCAAATGAGTGCCTGGAAAGATTCAACAGCTGTTGCTTATTTTGCCAACTTATATCAAATGGATCAAGAATTACAAGCCCGTGAGCCAACAACGTGGATTGATTACATTACTAAGTACACTTATCCAAGTGTGTACAGCACCACTAGTTTGGATGCTGAGCAATCATCTTTATCTTGCTTAACAGATGCTTTGGTTAACGAGGGCAAGGAGCTGGGACAAGACCTGCTAGGAGCTTTTAGTATTGCTGATGCCATCGCATATCAGTTTAGTGATACTGTTTGCAAAGCCTCTCTCGAAGAGAGAAAAAAAGAAGCTGCAATATTAGGTACTAAATTTCAAGAATTTGTTAGTCCTGGTTCGACATCCTCTTCGAGCCTTAGCGGTTCTATTACACAAACAGATGCAGCGAGAGAAAGTGAGGATATTACTGATCAAATGTTGACTAATGTTTTTTCCATGGCTGCCGAACAAGCATATGCTGAAATTGACAAACAAAAGAATCC
>CEUO01023245.1_pt1 | contig 24958 bp, 23 predicted proteins | sample 531391 | NCBI WGS metagenome assembly CEUO01 (sample SAMEA2622799, study PRJEB7988) | marine metagenome | isolation source: saline water (ENVO:00002010), including
TACAGTTTCCCTTCGTCCATCCAAAAACCTACGTTCTCCATATAGTGCTTTTCCACTATATGCCATATTTCTTGCCTGCCATTAACAGTAATTGTCTCGATATTACCACATCCCACAACAAATCCATTATTCCCTTGGAATAATTTCCATTCCTGAATAGTGGCTCCATTCGTGTCAACAATGCAGTCTGTTATTTGGTCAATTATACTCATTTGGGTGTTTACTCCATTTCGACGGCTATGGTTTTTATTCTTGCTAGAGTGTTCTATGCCGTCACTATAGGACATGCTAGCACATAGGGTGTTTACTCCTATTCTACGCGTTCCTAGAGATTGCTCTAGGATGGTCTATTCCCGAAGGGAATAAGGCGTATTGAACCCTAGGTAGGACTCGAACCCACCTATCCCGAAGGGATAGACCGTCTAGGGTTTCGTTGTGTATCTCGTCGGCTACAGTCTACGCGTTGAGATGTTCCCAACGCGTGATTCCGTCGCTACTCTCGTCGATAGTAAAGCCGTTAGACAGCGCGGTTTTCATCGCGTGGTCTTGCGCGTTCGGTACGTCGGACTCTTCACGACGTTGTAGTTCAGCCTCGAAGTCGTAGACGGCGGGTGTAATTACCGCGTGGTCTTGCGCGTTCTGGACAAAGCTAGCTAGCTCTGGTTGGCGAAAGTGTTCCTCATACGCGAGAAGAGCTTGCTCTTCTTCATGCGTAGGAATATCTTCGCGTTGCTTGTCTCCGACTAGGGTGTTTACATCGCCTTTGTCAACGACTACGTCGTTGGGTGTTATGATTTCTATCATGGTTCTTCTCCTTCGCGAAGGGTGCTTCCTTCGCGTGTTATTATAGCGCATAAGCGCCGTTTGTCAGCCGTCGACCCTTTGCCGACGGTAGAACCCAAACTTACTAAGGAAAGCTAGCACAAACAAGGATAAAAATACTTTACCGTCGATAAAGCAAGGTAAACAAGGCTAAATAAATATGGTCTGCGTACGCGTAGAGAACCAAGCCTTGCGCGAACGCGAAACGCGTACTCAACGTGATTCCCGAACGCGAAACGCGTAGTGAGGGGGGTGCGTATATGTAAGGTGCATCCCATCCATTTTTTGCACAATTTTTTACTTTAAAGGGTGTTTACATCACTGTTTATTCAATAGTTAATTCTTTATAACCTCACATATTGTTATACTTAAATAGCCAAGCTATAGCCTTGCCATTTTTTTAAAATGGCTTTGCTATGGCAATGCCATGCATATAGAAGTAGAAGTAGAAGTATATATACTATATACCTTAGGTTTAAAAAAACCTTAGGTTAACTACTCAACCTTTTTTCTTTTAACTATGATTCGATTATGATTATATTTGTTGCGGGGCTTGAAATTATTTTTTTAACCAATTCAGGAGTAAAAATGCCGTACGAACAAAAAGATGACACATTTTCAATATTTGAGAATGAGAAGAAGAACGAAAAACAACCAGATTATACAGGACAAGGTAAGATAGGCGGTAGGGAAGTTAAGATAGCAGGCTGGAAAAAGGTTGGGCAATCTGGTAAGCAATATATTTCGTTTAAAGTTGAAGATAAGGTCAGTAATCCATTTTAAATGCCACCTCGCGTAACATATCCTCAGGGTAGAGAGTTATTTAAAAGTGCAAGTGATTGGCTTGCTGACTGGTATGGTCATCCATCTACTGTAGAAAAAATGCAGGCTAATTTACAGCCTGAAGAAATAGAAGATATACAAAGTCGTATAGAAAAATTACAAAAACTAAAAATGCGCCCATCTGTGCCATATATCGAAAGTGGTTTAAAAAATCTATATACTGCTTTTTTTGGTAGAGCTAATGATATGCACCCAACGCATCATCTAAACCGAGCTGGAAGAACCGTAAGGCATGGGACGCCTACTCTAATACCGCAAGGCGTGAAGGGAAGTCATTCGCCTACTTTTGGAGATATTACAATGGCTGCAAGACAGTCCCCCGAATCTTATGAAAGTATAGCGGCTCATGAAGCGGAACATTATGCCAATAGATTCCCAATATTAGAATTTAAACGTCTTGATGAAAAATTTGGTCGTGAGGCACAATATACAAGAGGAGTTCCTATGACCATGCCTTTTGTTCATGGTATAAATACAAGATATATGGGAGGTAGTCTGGATGCGAGTGATAAAAGGTATATTACAAGCCCAAATGAAATCAGGTCAAGAATTATGCAATTAAGAAAAATTCTTGATATTGAGCCGGGAGAAAAAGTAACAGAAGATAAATTGCAGTTTTTAAAAGATAATTATTCACCAAAAAAACCAAAAGAAGATAAAGTTGATTGGCAAACCCGACTATACGAAGATTATGAAGAAAAAACTGGAAAAGACCCTGCTAGTATAGCACCTTATTTTGATTTAAAGGCTAGAGGGGATTACGACGATAAAGATATACTATGGTTTTTAAATAATCTTGTTCATGATTCAAATTTAGAAGAATCTCAAGATAGGTATGTTTAATGAAAGATTTACAAGAACGTATTAAATGGCTAGAGCATGGTCTTCAAACAATAGCTTCAACAACTACAGATGAATTATCAAAAGAAAGGGCTATAGCATTTTTAGATGGAGAGCCTACAACAGCAGATGAATTTAATGGGGATTGTATGATTACTTATGTAGATGATAGAGAAAATAATGAATTGTTGGAATTGTAAGTATCAACAATTAGGTGGAATGACATTTTTGGGGTTTTGTAAATATTTTGAAAAATTAGGCAAGGAAAAAGAACATATTCCTTCAAATGTTGTTGATAAGGGTTGTAGGTTCTTTGAAATGAAAGATGAAAGTTGAATGTAGAGGTAAAACATTTGATGTTTATACTAAAGAAGAATCGAAAAGTCTAAATATAACACCTGTAGATGACTGGAGAAAAGCTGAGGTAGGAGATTGGATACAGACGCAAGATGGAAAAGTTATACAGGTTATTGGCAGACGTACAGAAAATCACGCAAATTCTAAAAAACCTTATATTTTCATCCGTACTGGTTACGGAGAATGCGGTGTTCATAAGAAACACGTTTATGCTCAAGAACAACCAAATTATTATCGTGATAAATACTATTTTGGAAAAGATTTAGTAAAAAATGTACGACCTACCGCAAAACAAAGAACATTTGTAGACGCTTTATTCCTACATGGGAAAACAGATAAGCTGGGCATGTGGGATTCAGAATCTATAATACTTGCCTATCAATCAATATACAAAGACAATAACCCCGAACAAGCACTTAGGCGAGGTATGGGGATACTTAAAAGAAAACATATTAGGGAATATATTGCCATGAATATGAGAGATAAATTAGCCGCAATGGGAATGGACGATGATTACGTTGCAAATCAATACAAAAATATGATTGAAGATATTGAAACCCCACCTGCGACAAAACTTAATGCTTTAAATAGAGTAAGTGACATGCTTGGACATTTGACCAAAGAGAAAAAAGAAGAACAGATTGAAGGCGTATTTGCTTTATCAGATGGTGATATAAAAAAATTGTCATCTGTACGCAAAACCATTGCAGAGACCACATATGGCGCAAAAAACGATAAAAACGAAGAAGTTCACACATCAGCAACAGTCCAAGAGTGAAGATATAGATGTATCTCAACCGGGATTGATTCATATAGATAATGAACCTTATTTTGTTGATGGAGTAGTAGCTAAATTTATTTTAGAATTACTTGATGAGGTTGATTCATATAAACAACAACTAGATATGTTAGAAAGTTATATTGGTGAATATGGGAAAAGCTGAAAATAAACAAAAAATGCTTGAAGCTATGTATCTTGATATATTTACATTTGCTGATATTTTATTTGGAGACCCTGATAATTCTATGCACTATCATTGTAGGTCAAAGTCGCCAGATTTTCATAAAGAAATAGCAAAAACGCTAATAGATATGAATGGTGGGGACAAATTAGCTGTTGTTGCTCCAAGAGACCACGCAAAATCGACCTTTATCAATTTAATTTATCCATTACATCGTATTTTGTTTGGAGAAGAGCGCTTTTTATTGCTTATTTCTGAATCTGAAATGCAATCTAAGTACAATTTAGAAGCAATAGGCAATGAAATTGAGTTCAATCCTAAGATAAAATATTTTTTTGGCGATAGAAAAGGCGCTATTTGGGGAAAAGAAGAAAAAGAAGTTATTGGCGGGTTTGATGAATACGGCAAACCAAATGTTATGTGTAAATGCCTTATTAGAGGTACTGGTCAAAAGGTTCGTGGATTAAAATATGGAGCATATCGCCCAACTTTAACAATAATTGACGATGGAGAGGGAGAATCAAACAGCACTACCCCTACAGCTCGAGATAAATTTAGAAGATGGCTAAACGCAGCAGTTATACCGGGTTCTGGCGATGCAAAGCTTGTATTTATCGGTACTATTGTAGATACAGATGCTTATTTAAATAGAATTGCTGGTCCTCTTGCTTATGATAAAGAGGGAAATTATAAGGTCAAGGGTTGGAGGTCGTTATTTTTTCAAGCAGTACCGCAAGACCTACCTAAAGGTAAATTTGCTACTTCTGGAAATGAATTTACAGATAAAAAAGGCAATGTTAAAGTTTTATGGGAAGATAGAAGACCATATTCATGGCTGATGGGGGAAAAAGAAAGATTGAAGTCAGAAGGTGATATAGCATATTTTTATCAAGAATATCAAAATATTCCAGTAGATGATAGTTTTCGTATATTTAAACAAAAAGATATGCGATATTGGGAAGGTAGGTACATGTATGAAGATGAGCAAAGCTTTATTATGCGAACAGATGAGGGTCGGAGAGTTAAATTACCTGTAAATATATTTATAGGCGTTGACCCTGCGTCAAGTGAAAATGTAAAAGCAGATTATACGGTTATAATGGTTATAGCAGTAGATAAAGAATATAATATATATGTTCTTGATTATTTTCGCGGTCAAGTAGCTCCTATGGACGGTGCTGATAAATTATTTGAGCTAGCAGACATGTATCATCCAAGAGATATTAAAATTGAAGAAACAGGTCATGTAATGCTAGCAGACTATGTACGAAGACATTCAAAAGAAACTGGAAGGTTTTATAATATAAACACAAGAAAAGCTATTAAAGCAAAATATTATCGAATAAAGCAAATGCAACCTCATTTTGCATCTCATTCTGTATTTTTAAAAGAAACACATGAAGAGCTAGAAACAGAGCTTTTAAACTTTAAAGAGCATGGAACTTTTAAAAAAGATACATTAGATGCACTTCGTTGGGCAATAGATGATATATGGGCGCCTGATGTTGAGCAAAATGAAAAAGGAGAATGGTTAGCACCACCACCAATTACAGAGGTAGATTGGGAAACGGGTCAAATGTTCAGTGCAGTAGATTTTGTTGAAGCGTAGTGGGAAATTTTGACATTGACCTAGATTTTGGTCAGATATACGAAGAAAAAGTAAGAAAACTATTTGAAGGTGAAGGCTCTATTGAGGTAAAGACTGAAAGAGATATATGGGCTGATACTGGAAATATAGCGATTGAAATAAGGTCAAGGGGAAAGCCTTCTGGTATTTCAACTACAGATGCAAAATGGTGGATACAGGTTTTTACTATTGAGGGTGATGTAAAGTTTATGCTTATTTTTCGAGTTGATAAACTTCGTAAGGCAGTTAAGTATATGTATTTAAACGACTTAGCGCACATGGTAAAAGGTGGCGATGACAATACATCTGAATTATTATTAGTGCCAATATCTACTTTAATTTTATTAAATAAAAAATTTTGATTATTATATAACTGTTTTGTAAGATTATTATGTAACATATGTTAAACTTACGTCAGCTTGAAACTAAAAAGATTTCGGCAGAAGAGGTAAGAGCAGACTATCTGCATTTTGAAAGCTCTTCTAGCGAGTACCGCTATCAAATGGCGGAAGACCATGAGTTTTATCTCGGTTCACAACTGACAAAGGCACAAAAGAATTACTTGCTCAGTGTGGGGCAACCCCCCGAAGCTAACAATAAAATACGTCCCGCTGTAGAGCAGGTATTAGCGAATATCGCCGCATCTGCTCCTGAATGGGATGTTCACGCTGTGGGCAAGACCGATAATGATGCGGCGTTCGTTTTTGACCAATTACTTGATAAGATTTGGTACGAGTCGGACGCCGATGTTCATTTTAGACAGGCATGTAAAGATTTTATTGTCAAAGGTTTAGCTTATATGTATATATATCCCGATTGGCAGGGGGATAGTGGTCTTGGTACTATAAAAGTAAAAAGAATGCCACCTGAATCTATTTTTGTAGACCCTAATAGCTCTATGCCAGACTTTTCAGATGCTAGCGCTATTATATATTCAGATTTACATACAAAAGAACATCTTAAAATACTTTTTCCTCAATACGCAAAAGAAATTGATGATGCCGAAGAAAATCACCAAAGAAATGAAATGGAAAGTGGAAAGTATTCAAGAGACCATATAGAAACAAGAGGAAGCCATGACCTTGACCATCAAAGTAGGGTAAGAAAATATTGTTATTTTGTAAAAGTAAATATTCCACATGCTTTGATACTTGATACTAATACTGGAAAAAATCAATTATACACAAAAGATGAATATAAAGAGCTTATTTCAGATAATAAATATGAAGATTTTTTAAAAGAAGGGGTAATTACAGAGCAATTAGCGTATCAGACAAGAATTAGGGAAGTGTTTGTTGTTGGTGATACGGTCCTGTATGATGAGATACTCCCCATCTCTGAGTATCCTATTGCTGTCGCATGTAATGAGCATGCTGGCAATCCATTCCCGAGTGGAGATGTTAGGCATGCTAAGACACCTCAGCGTATGCTGAACAGGACCGAAGCTTTAATTATTTCACATACAAATGCTACAACAAATTTTAAACTTCTATACGAAGATGGGGCTATAGATGCTAGCGAAATACAAAAATGGCACATACCAAACGCTATAATACGGGCTAATCCGGGTGCATTAGCAACAGGGAAAATCAAAGAATTTGCTCCGCCAGCAGTATCTTCAAGTCTTTATGCTGAAAAAGGAAGATATGAAGTAGATATTGAAACAGTTTTTGGGGCATATAAATTTTTACAAGGAAATTCACAAGGTGCGCCCGGAACTGTTGGAGAAGCGCAAATCATGGACGAATCTTCTTCGAGAAAACAAAATTGGAAAATTCTTCCTATATATGACATGCTAACAAGAACAGCTAAGGTTGTTACTCAATGGATGCCTAGCGTTTATGACCAACAAAGAACTTTGAGGATTGTAAGTCCGGTTGGCGACGAAAATGAAGTTAATTTAAATATACCCGTTATTGACGATAAAACAGGTGCGGTTAAAAAATTATATGATATGCAAACATCGCAATTTGATGTAAGAGTAGTAGTTGGTTCTACTCGTAGTAAGTCTCCAATGGCTGAATTACAAAAAGATTTAACTCTCTTAAATGCAGGTATTTATGATAAAACGCAAGTAATCATGAATATGAAAGGTGATATAGACAAAGCATCACTAATGCAAAGAATGGGAGAAATAACAAATTTACAGGCGCAGTTGCAACAAGCGCAGGAAGAACTCAAGAGAATGCAGGGAGACCTGCAAACTAGAGAGCGTGAAGTATTCCATGCAAATATGAGGGCTGAAATAAGTGAAGCTACCAAACCAGTTTCTGAAGCGGTAAGTAACATTAAGTCCAATGCAAAGCTGGAACAAGCACGACAAAGAGACAAGACTCGCATGGTCGGCGAGGAATTGTCTATTGCAAAACAAACGATTAACTCAGAACCTAAAGCTCCGCAAGCATAGCGGATAACTTAAAAGGAGCATCGTATGACAAATGAAGACCAGAAAAACCAGAATGAAGAAATGAACGAAGATAACCTTATGGCTGAACTCGATGAGTTTAACGAAGGCTCTTCTCCAGAAGCTGAACAGGAAGAAGTAGTTGAGACCCAACAAAATTCTCCAGAAGCTGAAGAAGTTCAAGATGTTCAATCTGATGAGAAAGTCGATGAAGAGCAACCCAATGAAGAATCTAAGGTTGAGCAATGGCTTATCGAGAATAAATTCGCAAATGATGAGGAAGGAAAAAAAGCGTTAGCAGATGCCTATAAGCAACTTCAATCAAAGTCTGATAAAGAACGTAATGAGTGGAGTGGTGAAAAGCAAAAGTATGAAAAATTAGCGCAATTAGATGATTTTCTCTCAAATAATCCTGATGTGGTTCAAAAACTGACAGAATCAGTTCAAGAAAAACAAAAAGATTTAAATGCTCCGCCAGTTAAGCCGGATGATTACGATATTCTTGATGAAAGCATTGAAAACTCTAGCTCCGCAAATTGGAGAGCAGAGCATGATAAGTGGCTTATTAATCAAGGCGCTACTCAAGCCATGTTGGAGGTCGAAAAGCTAAAGTCTGAACTTTCAGAGTCTCAGGCGTTTGATGCAGAGACCGCAGAGTTACAGAAAATGGGGTTAAGTGATACAGATATTGTCGAATATAGGCAGTTTATGGCTGACCCAAATAATGTATCTCAGGAGAACTTAGTTCAAATATGGAAAACTTTATCGAACAAAGGGAATAATTCTCAATCCGGAACTTCGCAACAAGCTCCAAAAGCAAAAAACAAACAGAATAGCGCTGCCGCTGTTAGCGGTAATGCTCCTCAAGCTGTTGAGCCAGAAGAAAAAGTTGTTGATGATTTTTGGAAGGGAATTATGGAATACAATAATACGAATACATAGTGTTATAGTTCTATAAGATGGATTGTAGCGCTATTGTAACATAAATAGGAGGTATAATATGCCTACAAGTTACGGTACTGGTACCGCCCTTCAGTTCTCGGACTCGACACAAAGACAAGTCCTTGAGCTAGGGTCTAAAATCCATTACTATAATCCTAACGCGACTCCCATTTTCTCTCTGTTTGGAATGAAGTCAGTAGTGACTCCAGTCCCTATTTTCGAGTGGATGGAAGACGAGTATATGATTAAAAAAAGTGAGAAGTTTAACATAACTTCTTCAGATGTTGCTGACACAGCAACAGGTGGTATAAACGGTCATCACACAATCTTAATAGCTGAAAGACAAGCTCAAATGGAAATGTTTGAGGTTGGTGGTATTTACAGCGCAAGTGTTGCTGGTGGCTCTGCGGCTTTACAAACTGATGTTACTCATTTTATTTGTATCGCAGTTGGTAAAGATGTGAATCATGGCAGCGCAACCGATAAAATGGCTCAGTTTCTTGGAGCGCATGCTCATTCTAGCCTTGATGCTTATAACGTAGAAGCTTGTGCAGACGGTTCAGACCTAATAACAGCAGATGCATCTGGTGTTTTAACTTTAGAATATGTTGCTAATGCAGGGTTATTTTACGACAATGGAACCGCAACATCATACTATGGCTATCAAACACATAGCGCAACTAGCGGTTTTGGTGAAGTTACTTTTGCTGACGCTGATTACTTTATGCGTGAAAATGGCGTTGCAGGTATTGCTGAAGGTTCAGCAGTAGGAACTGAAACTCGTAAAAAAGTTCGTAGGTTGAAAAACTGTACGCAAATTTTTCGCGAGCCATACACAGTAACTGGAACTGCAAAAGCTGCGAAGCATTACGGTGGTTCGGAGTTAGCAAGGTTGCAAGCTAGAAAACTAGCAAAAATCAAAGGCGATGTTGAATGGGCTATTTTAACAAATGGCGCAATCTCTCTTGATGCAACCGCTGAAAACCCAAAACGTACCTTTCAAGGTTTTGATGTTAGTAGCACCGCAGGTGCAGTTTCATCCTTAAATGGTGCTAGCAATACCAATATGCAATGGGATTACAGTGCTGGTCTTTCTAACCTAGATGGTGTTTCAGAGTATCTATTCCATGATATGGTTTCAGGTTCAATGAGAAAAACCGTATTTTGTTCTAATAAGTGGCTTGTGCAACTTGTTGCGGCTACAAGAAGTGCTGATACTGGTTTTTACGATACTGGTGAAAAAACAGCAACTGGTCTAAGGGTTCGCTCTTACATGGGTCCAGTTGGTCAGTTAGACTTTATCCCTCATCCATACTTAAATGGTTCTTTAGAAGATTATGCAGTGGCGATTGACCCAGCGAACTTTTCAGTTCGTCCTTTGGCTGGTCGCGATATGCAACTTCGTAAAGACATTGTTAAGGATGGTCGTGATGGTCAAACTGATGAATGGCTAATGGAAGTTGGCGTTGAGATTCGTAATGAACAGACTCACGCTATCTTAAAGCTGGTCTAAAACCAAATAATCGCTTGGGGGCGGGCAACCGCCCTCAAGTTTGATAAAGGAATAAAAAATGGCAGAATCATATAAAGATTCATTAAGAATAGATAATAACAATCAGGGCGTTGACTCAACATTAAGAACTGTTGTTTCTGGCGATGGCGATACTACTGGTCTTTCTTTAGAAGATGGTACAACTGGAAATGTACAAGTAGCAGGTACTCTTTTAACAGCAGGTATAAATCATTACAATGTTAGCACATATACAAGAATGAGTTTTAGTGCTGCTGATAGTGGTGATAATAGTATTATTGCTGAAGTATGTAAAATTCCAGCCTTAAGCATTATTAAAAGAGTTACGGCTGTGTTAGTAACTAAGTCTGGTGATTTATCAACATACTTATTAAACCTTAGTCTTTCTACTTCGACGGGAACTGCGGCAGATGGAGCATTAGCAAATGCCAGTACCACAATTACCGTTCCAGAAATTTTAGGAGCTGGGGCAACAAACGATTATCAACAGCATAGTGGGGGTGCGATGGCAGCAACTGCAACCGATATTAATGCTGGGACTGGAGGCACAGAAAAGAAAGTTCATACTAATTATCCACATGCAACAGTAGTTGGCACTGCCGACACTTTTCTTTATGTTTGTAATGCGGGGACTGGAAATGGGACTACCTCAAGTGCTGCTAATGTCGTTTTAGATGTTATTGTTGACTATATTGGACTTGATTAATATTTGACTAATGAAAGAAATAACATACGGAACTGGGGCAACAAAATTTAGCGATGGTTCATCTAGGATGATAATAACGCTAGGTCGTAAAAAGTCTCGTGTTCGTAAAAAACGTAAAAAGAGAAAAGGATATTAACTATGCCTTATTTTAATGGAGTAGAATATCCCTACACGCCTGAAGGCGTAAAAAAAGCAAGTAGGGCTAGAAAAAAATACAATAAAAATAAAAGAAAATAACAATGCGCTATCAAGAAGCATATGAACTTATTGACGCAGGTGTGATTGCTGGTGGCATTGAATTACCTGTATCTCATAATTTAATTGAGATATATTTTGACCAAGCCATTAAAGATATTGCTATGCGAGCAGTAAGAAAAAAAGACTCGGAATCTTTTACTACAAGTAGCAAAGAATATATCTTTACAAATGCTAATTACTCAGGACAAATTTATAAAGTAGAATTAGACAAGGTAGATGTACCTTTTGTTGATGAGTCTGCGATAATATCTGATATAGCAGATGATGATGTTTCTAAGATTGGATACTACATAAAAACAGATACGTCAACTGGTTCAATAACTGGAATTACAAGCGCTTCTCCTTCGGAGGTGACATCTGCATCGCATGGCTTAGCCACAGGTGATTATGTTATTTTTAGTGAAATAGTTGGTCACTATGTTACGGCAACAAAAATTTCGCGTTTAAATGGAAAAAGACTAGCAGTTACTAAAACTGCTGACAATACCTTTACTGTAGCAGTTGACTCTTCAAGTGGAACAACCAGCTATTCAAGTGGAGGATTTTGGCAAGAAGATACTCATAAGCTTTATTTAACAAAAACTCCTGATTCTGGAGATACGTTAAAGGTTTTTTATTATGCAAAACCTGAAGCAAAGTCAAGTGTTGCTAGTCGGGTTGACCTACCTGAGCAGTTAATACCAGCGGCAATTCACAACACTTTAGGTCATTTTTTAAATCTTGGAGGAAATCTTCAAGTTGGTAGCGGGCATATGGGATTATCTAAAAAGATAGAACAAGAATATATAGAAACATCACGCGCAAAAGAACCAATGCCACATATGGTTCCAAATCCAATGCAAACTTTTGTTACTACTAGAAATGGTTCGATTGGTAATTTAACAGGGGCTGATGATTAATGGCTACTTTTCAGGTAAGAATAGAAGATATAATTGGAGCAACATCAACTTTAGGTTCAGATAATACTGCCGCAAATGAACAGGCTATACAAGATGCGCTTCAAGATACTGCAAGCGACATTATAAATAAAGTAAGACCTGATATATTAATTCAATTTGCAACAAAATCTTCTAATGTGACCTCAAATCCAATCGCAAGCAATGTTGAAAGTTCAAGAATATTGTTGGTTGAAAGAAGAGAAGATGACGATACGACAAGTTTATATGTTTCTTGTGTTTTTGCAGATGCTACATTGCATGGGAAATTGCAAAATCCGCATAGTATATATTTTGCAACAGATGAGTCTCCAAGGTGGACTTTTGAGAATAACGATGTTTATGTACAACCAAAGCCATCCTCTGATAATCCAGCAAGATATTATATAATGGAAAATCCTACAATAGAGCATGGTGCTAGTTCTGTTACTAAGTTTCCAGATGAGCTAGAACATGCGCTAGTTCTTGGTGCTAGCGCAAAGTTAAAATTAAGAACAATTACGTTTTATAACGAGGATGAAGACCCAGAGCTAGTATCTTTACATCGCGCTCAATATCAGGAATTGCTAGCAGAGTACAATTCTGCGCTAGCGCCGTTTGTGTCTCGTGGTGAATAATGGCAAAACAAACCTATGTAATTAACGAGTTTCATGGGGGTCTAAACTCTAACTCAGACCCAAGAGACATCCAAAAAGGTGAATCCCCTAATGTTTCTGCTTCTATAGATAACCTTGGAAAATTAAGAACAATAGGCGCATTTGATAAAGGGGACGCAAGTAATAATTCTACTTCTACAATAACTCATAAACATGGTTTGTTTGTGATGGGTAGCGACAGGCAAATTGACAACAGCGCTGCTGACGAAACGCTTATTTTCCATTATGATTTTGGTACAAATATAGATGTTTATGACAGTGACGGATGGCACGCTAGCGAAATAACAACACCTTCTAGCGCTAAGCCTGTATATTATTCTGCTGATGGAGTGCTAAGAATTAACGATGTTAATTTAGGTGGATTAGGTCGGTGGTATGGGTATATAAATAGGACTGTATTTGCATCTTTAGGTTCATCGCAAGCTATAGATGACTGGATAGATACAAACGCTTATCCCGCAACTCCCGCTGCTGGAAACTGTTTAATTAGCACTCCGTATAAAGCAGATGATACTACTGGACCAAATTCTGCAAGAGGTGAATACAGAGGGGCAATCGGAAGTGCGCTGTTAGACACAAATGCTGTTAATTTAAGAGTTGGTGTTGCTAGTGTTTCCTCTGTAAAAACAGATGGAACTGCAATTAATGCAACGTCAGATACTGCAAAAGTTCCAAATGAAGCTGCTAATTACATGACGGACTATAAAAATTATACTGGAGGCAGTAGCGACACATACGCAAATGCTGAAGATGTTTATCCTTTATTTTTGGATAATAACATTATGATGGGTGGAAAGGAGGGCTTTAATGCATATAATGGAGCATCAAATGAAGTAAAAGATGACGGTTCAGTATCAAACCTTAGCTATACTATAAATGATAAAAAATCTGTAGCGGTAGGCGTATATTTTTGGCAAGAAGAATTAGACAGGCTTGATTTCATAACTGTTCAACTCGGAACAGATTCAAGTAATTATAGAGAATGGCAGGTTCCGTCATCAAAAATAGCCGTTGGGTGGAATATTCTTGTATGCGAGCAAGGTAGGCATACCTCAGAAACTGGCACCCCACCTATATATGGAGATAGCCATGTTCATTTTAGTATTACAGTTACGCAAATAAACGCCACAAATGGGAATGCAAATACAGATGTTCCAAAATTTTATATTAGCGGACCAGTTGTAGTAGACAATGTTGGAAGCGTTGGATATACTGAGGGTACTTATAGCTTTGCCTATACTTGGCTGTACGATGATACAAAACAAGAATCTATGCTGTTTACAATGCAAGACACTGATGCAAGCGATAGCTATGCTAAAGAATTAAATCAAGTTACAATAGTAGGCGCTCCATTATTATTTAATTTTGATATTTATATGAATCCAAAGCCAAGCGGTACATATGGGCTAGACAAAAGAATTATTGGCTCTAGGATATATTACAAAAAAACTGATGATGACAATTATTATCTTATTGGCGAAACTAATTTTATAGATAAGGGGTTTAAATTTTTTCCTGAAGCCGAAACTTATGATTATTCTTTTGCTGATGTTAATGATACAACATCTAATTTAGATGAAGCAGTAGTGGTTTTAAATATTACTCCTGAGTCAGCAAATGTTGTTGATAGCTGGAAAAGTTTAAATGGTTTTTTTCAAAAGGTTGATACTTTAGAAGCTAGATGGAAAACTGGAGTGGTTCAAGGAAGAAGGGCTTATATTGGAAATGTTCAGCAAGACAATGTTAATTATCCAGATAGAATGTTAAAAAGTATGGTCAATCGCTTTGACACATTTCCAAATAAAGACAGTATTGTTGATGTCGCAGTTAGGGACGGAGAAAGTATAGTCAAATTAGAAGCGTTTGCTGATAGAATACTGCAATTTAAAGAAAAAACATTATATATTATAAACGTAGCTCAAAATTCTGAGTTTTTAGAACATATTCACCCATTTAAAGGTATATCCCATGAATTTCATAGCACAAAAACCGACAAAGGAATAGCGTTTTTTAATGAGTATGGTGCGTATTTATATGACGGAAATAACGTAATAGACCTATTAGAAAGAAATGGGCAAGTAGTTATAAGCGAGGATACATGGTTTGACTTTATAGATGCAAGTGACAATATTGCGCTAGCTTCTGTTGGGTATGCTCCTAAAAAACATCAAATAGTATTTATGAATAAATTTGCAGATATATATGTTTACAATTTAAAACTAGGTTCTTGGCATATTGGCGATAATTTAATGGATTACCATGACTTTGATGGTAGGCAAGTAACTAAGCTTGGCGTTAATGGAAGCAATGAAATGTTTTTAATTGGCGGAACTAAATCGCAAATATCTAAATATACACACGTTTCTTCCCCTACTCATGACTTTACATACACTACAAAAGATATTGATTTTGGAGACCCGTCAATAAGAAAAAAAGTATATAAAGTTTATATAACATATAGAACTGGCGCTAGCAACTTGCCTAATGTTTTATGCTCTTTTGACACAAATGGTGGCACTGCTTATGATAAAACATTTGCGGCTGGAACAAATTATTCTGAATATTTTAGCGGTCAAACAGGTTCATTTTTTTCATTAGACCCTTCTACGGATTGGGCGGTAGCTGAATTAAAACCAACTACAAGCTCTCAATCTAATAATATTAAGTCTTTTGCATTAAAGCTTGCCATTAATACAAATATTCGCTCAAATACAGCTCAGGCAGGTCCAACTACAACTAGCATAACTTTGGATAGCGGCGCATCTGCTATTGATGATTATTATAATAATATGAGAATACAAACATGGAGTGGCACCGGGTTAAATCAAACGGCAAGAATTACAGATTATAATGGCTCAACAAAAGTAGCGACATTTACTCCCGGCTTTAGTCCAGCAGCAGATAGCACTACAAAGTTTATAGTTGGTCTTGTTCCTTCTGGTTTTGAAATAAATGATATTACTATAGTATATAGAATGAAAAGTGTAAAATAATGGCTTTTAATAGACATGAAAGAACTCTTAGCGCTAAAAAATCAAGCGCTCCAATATTTACAAAAGGAGTACCCGATAATAGAGAAGGTGCAGATGGCGATGTAGCTTATGTAGACCTTTCTGGAATAGGAACAGTCCAATATGTTAAAAAAGACAATGCTTGGATACCAATTACATCAAAGTTTGATTTTTTTACACAAGGAGAACAAATATCTCAATCAAAAACAATAGACGGTTCATTTGTTTCTCAATTAAATTTTTATTTAGATAAATTTAGAACAGATATTACCGATATGGTAAACACACTTACTGGTTCTTGGGCAGTGGGGTGTAACTTTGAAATAAACTATGCCCACACTGATGATACAATAATTAATTATTTAACTTTTAATACTAATTCAGCAACTTCTGGTGGTTCTGCAACCGTTACAGATAAATCTTTTCTTGTCCCAAGAAATTGTATTTTAAAAAATATAAATTTTGCGATAACAGTTGCAGATGCAAGTGAATCAGCTTATGTATTTGAGTTAATAGTTAAACATTATACACAAAATTCTGGAAGTATAACTACTGATTCAACAACAACTTTTACTGCAAGTACACCCTCTGGACAATCAATTAGGTATGTCGATGTAACATTAAATACTACAATGGATATTTCATCTTTGTATCTTGTAACAATAAGACAAACCGGATTTCCAAGCAATAATGCAGGAACAAAGCCGTCTAAAGCAACAGCATATTTTTCACAGATTTAGGAGATATTAAAATGGCAACAGAAACAACAACCCCATCAATACAAGACATTTTATCAGACTATCAAACTAGCATAGGTGCTGGTGGAGTTAATACAAACATGTTATTGCAAGCGTTGAGAAATCGCCAAACTATGGCTGAGCAAGAAGACGCTGCTACAGCAAAAAATTTGGAATCACTTGGCAAGGCTGGGTTAAACACTTATAAATTTAGAAGAGATTTTTTGTTGGCAAAAAGAGCTAACCCCGATTTAACAGTGTCAGATTTTTTGGCTGACCCAAGAACAAGCGCAAAATACATGAAAGACGCATCAGATATGATAGCAAGTGGAAAAGCAGAAAAAATTGGATTAGCAGAAACATTTGGATTAAAAGGAATAAAAACACCTAGTTTTAAATCAAAAACGGATGATTCAATACCTAGGGGAACTCCTGTAGAAAAGGGGTATGTTAAGAAAGAAATACCTAAGGGAACTCCTATAGACCCATTAGAAAAAAGTAGAGTTGCCGCTGGAACGGTGCCTAAAGGAAAGCCTTATAATATTCCAAGTGAAAGTTTTGATTTTTCAGGTGTTTCTGAAAATGTTATTAATAAATATAAAAACGAACTTGCAGGCGGTGGAAAAAATTGGCAAAGAAACTTACAAGAAGCGCTAGATGCAGGAATAGAAAAACGAGTAGGGCAAATTCCAACTGAAAACATTAGTGAAACAGCAAATACAGCCAATACAGGTGGAAGCGCAATGAAAGCATTGGGACTTGCAGGTAGTTTATATGGTTTAGGGACTGGATTAAGAGATATAAAAAGAGGTAGGGGTGATTTATCGACTGTTGCAAGAACTGCCGCTGGTGGTTTAGGTACCTTGTCGTCTTTGGGGGTTATAGGAGCCGTTAATCCATTAGTAGGGTTAGGGCTTGGAGGATTAAGCATGCTTGGAAGAAGGAGATAAATTATGGCAAGTAAATGGCATCCAATGGCAGGAGACTGGGGAATATTTGGTTCTACAAAAGGAGCTGAACAAGCTCGAGAAAATCGCTCAAGAATATATAGGCAAATGCAAGATGTTCGAGGAAGAGAACAAGGGGTTCAAGATTATTTTAGCGGTCTTAGGGACCTCTCTGGGGCAGAAAGAGAATTATTTGAGCAGGGAGTAGACGTTAATCTTGAAAAAACAAGAACTGCAAAAGATGCAAGTGAAGCAGGTTATTTATCAAGTCTTGAAAACTTTCTTATGGATTCTTATAATATTGGGGCTGAATCAGACGCAATGGCTTCTAAAAGGAATTTAGCTACACTTACTGACCCGGCAGAACAGTTTAAGCTGATGTCAAGAAGGCGCCAAATAGAAAGTGGGGAAGAAGCTCAAAGACTAAAAGATACGTCTATGGGGCTAGATGTAGCAGATGCAGATTTAGGGTATAGACAAAAAAGACTAGGGTTTGATAGAGGTGAATTACAATTAGGAATGGAAGAAACAAGGGCAATGCAAGACCTTAAAGACCAATTATTCCAGTTAGAAGAAGCGTTAACCCAATATACATAAAGGATTATTATGGCGTATAGAGAAAAAGTATTTAATGCAAATGTTTTAACTGATTTATTAAGCACATATTTAACACATAAGGCTCAAGAGCGTGAAAAATATTATGATGCAGAAGTAAAAGCCGACAAGCCAATGATTCGTCAAGCGGCAGACGGGTATTTATATTATGCTGATAAAAACAAAGGTGATTTTGGTCAAAGAGTTTTTCCAGATGTTAAAAAACCGCCAAAAACAAGTGGTCAAGGGCTTACTACTGAAGAATTCTTTTATAAACCCGGAAGCGATGAAAATCAAGCAGGTCAATCTGTTTTATTTCAAAAGAAAGGTGGACAGTATTTTCACGCGGATACAGGAGACCTAGTAGACCCTGCTATATTTGCTAACCTTACAAAAAAAGCCCCCTCTACCGCAGCTGCAAAAGGACCTAAAAATTTAAAAACAGCACATTATTCTGATGGTTCAAATCGAGAATTTGACCAAAGAACTATCACAGATAAAGATGGCAATAAAAAAGAAGTTTATTTTTGGCTTGATACAGGCAAACCTGTTTTGAATACTGAATGGGCTGATTTTACTTTACAAAAAGATGATAGAGACGAAAAAACAGAGAAAAAAACAAGAACAGCTTTAAAGAACTTTATAAATAAAGAATTGAGACCAATATATAATGAATTTTCTGACCAAACAAATTTTGCACAAGGTGCAAGCTGGGCAAAATACCCAGAAATGCTGGACAAAGAAGCGCAATGGATACGAAATAATTTTGAAGGAGACACTGATGTATTTACTTCAGTGAAAGCTATGAAAGATGCTATGCCAGAATTAGCAAAAAAAACTGATAATGAAATTAGGCAGCGAGTTCAAGAACAACTTGATGAGAGTATATCAACAGGAAAAAAGCCCAAGTTTATCTTGCATGAAACAGCATTTGGTAACGAATCGGATTTCTCAACTATGATGGAAAATTTTAAAAATTTAAAATAATAGCATTATGTCTACAACCACTCAGTATATAGCGGCAGATTTATTTCCAGAAGAAGAAAAAGATAATATTGTAATAGAGCCAACAAGTAGTCAAAAATCTGGTTTTACTCAGTATACAGCGGCAGATTTATTTCCAGAAGAAACTCAGGAAAACATACAGGATTTACCGACAATAAAAACTGACCATGCGAGTATAACTGAACAAATTAGACCTGTTGCTAGGCAAAATCCAGATGGTTCAGAGTCAACCGTAATCATGGCTCAAGCGGATAACTTTGCTTTTCCAACTTTATTTCCTAAAGACCCTACAAACCCAAGTAGCGACCCTAGCGACTGGATAGAGTTAGAGGGTGATGCTGCTTTTGAAGAAGCTAAAAAAAGAGGTGAGGTATTTGAATTTAGCTCTGAAGAAGAAGCCATTGCTCACGCAGAAGGTAGTTGGAAGGAAAATGTACCCCAAGAATGGATGCAACCAGCAACAGAAGACACCGCTGGAAACAAAGTGCATCCCACATCCGATGATATTGTTAATTCAAGTTCGTTTGGACTTGGTCTAGGTGCTAGCTTAGCAAACGCAAACCCTGAAGAGTTATTAGAATCTGAAATAGCAAAAAACGTAGAAAGCAAAATGTCTTTACCAGAACAAGATATGCAGCCAGTTCCATATCAACAAGCTCTTTTAAGTGTTGAACAGCAAATATATGGGGTGCTAGAAACTAAACCTGAATTAATTTTAAATAATCCTCTATTGTCTATGTATGAAAATCCAAAGCAAATGGCTGAGGGGTTAATAAGAAGCCCAATATTCAATGCTCCTGCTATAAGAAGAGAGCTAGGAATACAAGTCCCAGAATATTATACAGAGCCTGTTGCGCCTGAAGATAAATTTTTAGGAAGAATGTATAACGCTTTCGAGCAATCTGCTACTATGGGTTATACAACAACAAGACCTTCGCCAGCCCCAAAAGATAATTCTGAAGCAATAGCAGATGTTGCTGGAAACTTTATTGGGATGTTAATTCCTTTTAGTCAGTCTATGAAAGTTGGTCAGGTTGGCGTAGTTGCTACGACAAGTTCAATAAAAAAAATTAAATCACTTTCTAAGGTAATTGAGCAGACCGCTAAACAATCTCCAAAGGCTAAAAGAATAGCAGAAGGAACACTTGCAAATATCTATGGATTTAATATACATACTCAATTAGGCTCAGGCTTAGTTGAGTCTAGTATTATAGAAAGAATAGAGGCTATTCCTGAATCTACTTGGCATGCCGCAATGTTTAGTACGGCGGGAGCTATGAAAGAATTTGGAAAACTAGCGAGACTTGCGTCTTACCCAACTGTAGGGGCAATAGGATATAGCCTTACTCCGAGTCCAGAAGATGACCCAAATTATAAATCTTTAAGCGAGGAAGAAAAACAACAAGCAATGCAAATAGCTCAGGTTCAATCTATTGCAAGTGGGTTAATGTTAATGACGTTTCACAGAACATCAAGTGGAACTAGAGTAGAAGGAATGAGAGAATATTTAGACGCTTTTATGCCAAATATTTCTAAATCCTCAAAAAATAAAATGATTTTAAAATCATTAGAAACATCAGCAGCAAATCCTGATTTTTTAAAATTATCATTAAATATGTATGAAGGATTTAAAGACTTTAAACCAGAGCCGTTAATTACATCAGAGGTCCCTGCTCCAAAAGTAAAAGTTGGCAAATCTCATCAAATGGAATTGTTTGAAAATATAAAAGAATTAAAGGAAGAAATAGCGTTAGATAAGGTTGAAAAAAGTAAAAAAAAACCTACTCCAAAAGAGGAACCAGCGCCAAAAGAAGTAGAAAGCCAATTAGACCTAGACAGAGACGTTCCACCTGAGCCGGGTCTAAAAGATGGAGAATTAGGACTCGCAGGAGAAGTTGTTTCTATTAGAAGGTTTTATGATAAAGACAATAGAATACATATTATACAAAAACTCGATAAAAACGAAAATCAAATTGGAGAAGCCGAATATGCGCCAAATACAAAAGAAGCGCAATTAGCTGTTAAAGAATTAAAAAAACAATTTAATATAAAAAAAGATAAAATAAGCAAACCTGTTCAGAAAAAAATTAAACCACAGCAAAAAGAAAAGCCAAAAATTGACAGAAAAGAATCTAAAAGAAAAATCGAAGCTCTTTTAGACGGGGTTAATGAGCCATCTGCTAGCTATAGGTATGACAAATCTATTGATAATTTAAAAAACGATAAATCATCGTATAGATACGATGCTTTGGTTGAGCTAGCAAAGGAAAGAGGTGTTTATGATTCAAAAAATAATAATAGAGAATCTATTGTAGATGCTTTAATTGATTCGTATAAAAACCCAGAAATTAAATCACAAAAACCACCAAAAGTTATAGATGGTTTAAAAATAGCCTATGATAACCAAGGTAAAATGAAAATGGATATATATAGCTATGACGAAGTGGTTAGGGTTGCAAAAAAAGTTGGGGTATACGATAAAAAATTAAGTCGACTAAAATTAATTGATGCTATTGTAAGGGCAGATGCTGATGGCAAGGTAGTAAAAGACCCATTGCCGATTGAAAAAGAAGCTGAATATTCTTTATTGAAAGAAAACATTGAAAATATGCGCAATCAAATAAAAAAAGATTTAAAAGAAGGTCAAACTTCAAAATCTCAAAGCGTGCAAAGAAAAAGAGCGTCAATAAGAAAAGCAAAGGAATTAGTTGATGCTTTAGAAAATAAATATGACCTAACTGGTCTTGATAAAACAAAAGTAGATATTTTTCCGGGAATTAGCATTATAGTTGATTATTTTCGCGCTAAAAAACAATATAAAGACGCTAGAAAACCATTAACAGATGAAGAAGTAGATGCTTTATATAGTTTTATGTCTGGTAAAGAGATGACAGATGAAAAACTTGCTATTGCATATACAGCAATGAAAGAAAAACCCATGACAAAAAGCATGGGAGCAGATGGACTTAAAAACGTAATTCAAGAAATTAGAAAAGTATTTAATCCTTTAGCAGATATTCCAAAAGAACAACGAGATGCATATTTGGGGTATAGGTATCAGTTTTTAGGAACGCAATGGAACTTAACAAAGCGCTTAGAAGAATTGGTCTCTGGATATAAAAATTACACAGAAAATGAACGTGTATTAAGTTACCTTGTCTTAACCGGAGAAGCCGATATTAACTCTATTAAAGACCCTAAATTAAGACGGATAACCAAAAAGACAAGAAGACTGTTTGATGTAGCTGGTAAGGGGCTAGTAGAAAGAGGGTTGTTATCTGAAGAAGCATACAACGATTTAAAAGGTCAATACATAACAAGAATATATTTAAGATATATGCTAGATAAAGGACCGCAGTTAGGCGGTAGAAGTAAAATGTCTGGCGTGTATAATAACGTAAGAAAAGAAATGACGCCTGAAATGAGAGCTAGATTAGGTGAAATTAGGACTCCCGAGCTTCCAATTACGGTTGGATTGACAAGAGAGTTTGGAGATATAGCTAAATATGATTTTTTTAAATCTTTAGCAGAAGATGGGAGATTTGTTTTTCAACCTGCAAGAGCAGAAGTAGATGGAAAAATGCTAAGCATTGGACAAATGCAGCACGAACTTACAGTTTACAGGCAAATGTTACCAAGGGCAGAAGATTCTCAAAAAGCATATATAACAGAATATATAAAAAAATTAGAATCAAAATTGCTAGAAGTTTCAGAAACAATGGGTCAGGCTCCTGAAAATTTTAAACAAGTTCCAATTCATGAGGGGTATGGTCCACTTTCTGGTGCTTATGTAAATAGGGCAATACATGATGATATTGTTTCTATGTTTCAAATTACAGAAGGTTCAGAATATCGTAATTGGCGTGATAATCTTATTAAAGCAGAAAAAAATGTAACAGCAATGTGGAAAACAGGAAAGGTTGCATTTAACCCCCCAACGGTACTAAGAAATGTATTATCAAATCCTTGGCAACTTTCTATGTCTGGAATGAGTTATTCAGATATACCAACGACAATGTTTAATGCAGCTTACAAAATGTCTACAAATCATCCTGATTTTATTAATGCAGGAAAAAGCGGTGTGTTTGGCGGGACATGGTCACAGGCGGAAATACAGTCAATATTAAAAACAATGCGTGCAGTTGAAAAAGAATTTGAAACAACAAACAACATTAATTTGGCAATTAAAAATGGGTTTGGTAAAGTAGCCGGTGCTTATTCTAGGATAGATGAATTTTATAAATTTGTTAAATATTTAGATGGAAAAAATAAAGGCTTATCAGATTCTGAAGCGACAATAGAAGCGCAAAAATGGGTTATGGACTATTCTTTAGTAAGTCCAGCTGTTCGTGAATTAAGAGAACATTTTTTTGGGGTTCCTTTTATCACATATCAAGCTAAAATATTACCACTCGCCACAGAGGCTGCAATTAAAAGACCTTGGACATTGTTAATGCCTTATCTTTTAACTCAAATGACAACCAATCATTCACTAAATAAACTTGACATAAATGAAGAAGAATTTGGAGAAATGCAAGTAGCTATGGGTACAGAAATGGCTAACTCAAAAGCTTTACTTGTTTTACCATTTAAAGATAGTAAAGGCAGGGTTCAAGTAACAAACATGGAGTATGGTTTGCCTTGGGAGTTTTGGGTTGAATTTGGAGAAAATGCAATAAATGGGGATATAACTCAATTAAGAAATAATATGGGCGTAGCTCCTATTTTTACTGCTATGGCAGCAGCCTATACAGGCACAATACCAACTCAAGATGGCGGCTATATCGAGTTGTGGAACTCGCAATCAACTCCAGCAGAAAAATCTGAAGCATTGATGAACTTTTTATGGGATATGTCATTGCCAAGTACATTTGGACCAAGAGGACCAATAGCAAATTTAATTGAAGGAACTACGCAGGTAGGTAAACCAGAAACTACTTTAGGGCAAGATTTATCAAGGTTTAGCGCATACACTATTAAGCCAATTACGGACGAAGGTTATCAACGCGCTGTAAAAATAGCCAATGCTAAATTATCTGCTTTAGGAAAAGAGTACGCTTTAAAAGAAAAGAAATTAATAAAAAAATCAAAAATGACAGGCGAGGTTTTTGTTGAGACCGAAGAATATAAAGAATTAATGCGCGATAAACAGATTAAAATAACAGAAATTTATAAAAAACATTATGGTCCCTTGGTAATTGGAAGGTGGAAAGATGGAAGTCTTAAAACCGTTGAATCTGTTATGGATTCAACGCAAGAGGAACTTATAGAAATATTTAAAAAAATTGAAGTAAAGCAGTAATTTTTAATTTTACTATAAGAATATTGGTTCATTCGTTCTTATATTCTAGCACATTTAATAATTGATGCGTCCATGTCAGCCATTCTCGGGCGGTAAGGCGCACAAAAAAACAAGGAGAATATTATGGCTAATTATAGCCTTCCAAGTACAAGTAAATTTTCTGTAGTTGCTGCTAATAACATAGGACTAGGTCAAGTAGGTTCAGCGGTTTTAGATGACGGAGAATCTGCTGCTAGCTTAGGAACTGATACAGTAGTTGCTATAACTATGCTAGAAGATACTACGTTTACTACTCTGACACAGTCTGATGCTAAAATAACTGGTACAGGTACATCTACTCATGGAAACTCTGTTGTTAATACAGATGTATTTCCCGCAGGTGTAACCATATATGGAAACTGGAGTGCGATTACAGTAAACGCTGGTCTTTGCATAGCTTACTTAGGATAGTAACGTGCTAGGACTAGGTTTATCATTTG
>CEUO01026934.1_pt1 | contig 24873 bp, 14 predicted proteins | sample 531391 | NCBI WGS metagenome assembly CEUO01 (sample SAMEA2622799, study PRJEB7988) | marine metagenome | isolation source: saline water (ENVO:00002010), including
AATCCAAAGTTTAAAATCATAAATCTAAATCTTGCACATTTACCTTTATTCTTACATTCCCAACAAGGACAAAACATTAATTCAAACACGGTTAATGTGCTTATTCTTAATGCTAATTCGTATCTATCTTTTTTATTACCTGCTTTCCAGGAGTTTATCCAATTTATCATATTTAAAGTTTTTGTTATACTATTATTATTACACGTTTATTGATGAGCATAACATTTACCGTTTTTGTTTTCGGTTCTGTTTTTACATCGCTTACCGTTTGATTTAACCATACTACACTGAACTTCTTTTATACCATCACCATCTCTATCTGTTTTTTCATTAGGTGCATACGATTTATGATGTTGACACAACCAAGTCTTAGCTTTTGTTTCGGTTGTTAAACTACAAGGTTGACCATTTGATCTTGTTCCAGAACATCTAACTGTTTTTATACCTTCTTTTTTCTTTCTTTCTTCTTCAGCTTTTTGTTCCTCTAGTTTCTTTTGTTCTTTTTCTATTTTCTTTTTCTCCTTTTTCTCTTGTTTAACCTCTTGTTTAGCTTGTTCTAATTCTTCATCTTTAACTCCTATGTCCCATTTATTCCAACCACCAATTAAAGCAACTCTCTGCCACATTTCATGGTTACCAGTTAGCGCTTCTTCTACGTTATTAGCTTTATTAACTAATCTAGCTATAGGTATATTAGTTGCCGCTTCTATACTGTTTGCCGCTATGGATAACTTAGGGTTTTCAATTCTGAATTTTAATTTATCTGAAACACCTTTGTTGTATCTATCTGTTTTTATAGCACTATTTATTTTTCTCAATTTACTACCTATTGGTGGAGAAAGATTAATAGCTTCTAGTATTATTCTAGTATCATCTCTTTGAGCGAAATTCTTTTTACGCTCTTCTTGCCATTTTAATATAGTGTTTTTCAAGGTTGCTACAGCAGCACCATATACACCGGTTCCTCTAAGTAATGAATCCAAAGCACCATTCAACACTCTCTTTTCTTTGTTCTTCTTTTTTTCTTCGTCTTCATCTGATCCAAACAACATAAATGCTAACCCACTTTGTAATGCTCCAAATATTAAGTTTTGAACAGCACCGTAATACATTACCTTTGATATATTAGTCTTCATATCACCTCTACGATTTACTATATCGGAAAGAGCTTTCTTTGTCAATCTAGTCATCTGCATGGGTGTATTTTGCCAAGCTAGTATTATTCTACCCAATGTACCAGCTTGTTGCATTGATATTAAATCGGGTCTAGAAGATTGTTGAGTTTCTTCTGCTACTTCTTGAAAATCTAAGAAAGCCTTTTTTTGAGCATCAGTTTCAGACATGCCTTGTTTTATATAAGTATCTAATCTATTTCTATAAAATGAAGCTCCACCCATTGCGATAGCAAAACTATCCGCAGCTCTAGTTGGAGCAAATCCTTTTTCTAAAAGATATCTTATTACAGATTTTGACTTATCGGTCATTGATTTTCCTCCTTCAGAAAAGGTTTTAGTTAGTTCAGATGCTGATACATCAATAGCTAATCCAGCTCTTCTTTGTTTTAACATATCTGAATTAAATATAGTAGAAAAATCTTTCCAAAACTGCGGTTGATTAGCAAAAGCTCTAGACGCTTTAAATATATTATTATCACCCCAATTAATAAAGTTAACAGTTGACATTGTCTGTAGAGCAGCAGATCTTATGTTCATAAACATAACAGCACCTACGGATCCATTAACCCAATCTAAAAACCCATTGACATTTTTATCTTTACCAGTTATTCTATTGTTACCAGTTTCCATTCTGTATAACATATTTTCCAACGCGTCTCTAAAACCAATACCTTTTATAGCCTCTATTTTATTTAAATTATCTTGTGAAAAAATTTCATTTTTATTATCCATAAAGTCAGATAAGAATTGTGATCTACCAACATTGTTAACGGCGTTGTTTAAATCTGAAGCTATTGACTCAACCATCCAGTTTTGACCAGGAGAAACATAACCATCTTTTGCATTACTTATATTTCCAAGAACATCAGCAAAGCTAGTTAACTCAGGGTTGTTTTTAACATGATCTACTAGTTTCTTTCTAGTTGTCTCAGCTATACCAGGTATATCCATTTTATTTTTATCCCAAAGATATACTCTTATAGCAGTATCATTAGTGAAGTTAGTGTCAGGTACTTTTTTATTTAACGACTTAGTTGCGTCTTTATGCGTGTCCTTAAGCTTAATATATTGATCGGACATATTTTGCTTAAAAGTATTCCAATTTCTAATACCTTCAGCAAAAGGAGTTAAAAGTTTATTTTTAAAGAAAATTAAATCAGCATCTCCTTGTTTACCTGTTCCTAAAAAATCATACAACAATCCTTTGAAATCCTCTGCTGATGGTGGTATAAAAAAGTTTTTTAATATATTTTTACCTTTTTTCTCACCTCTAGTTCTAGCCTCAGCAGTGGAAAACACTTTTTCTTTACCTACTTTAAATTTACGTTCTAGCATTTCGTTAAACTCAACTGTAGGTGATTTACTAAAACTAACACCAATTTCTTTTACTTTATTTTTACCATCTTTTGTTCTAGTGTCTACTATCCAATCTTCAGATGTTTTAAATTCACTACTTCTAGTATCTGGATTTTTATTCCAATCATTTATAAAACTTCTACCTTTTTCTGTTGTTGTATCAACCAAATATGGTCCAACCATTACTTTTGTTTTAGCTTGAACAGAGCTACCTTTTACATCTAATTGATCCATTATACCTTTAACAGCTTCAACATTTGGTAACGCGTCGTCAACAAAATACATGTCATTATATCCTTCAGCAAACTTATCCATCATCCACTGCGCCTTAGAATCAGCTTTACTATCTCCTAGCCCAGTTATATTTTTAAGTGGTATATTTATACCTTTAGATTTTAACCAACCGTGAATAGCTATAGCAGACTCTTGTGGCCTAGCTGTTAGTATAAAGTTATTTTCTATTCCAAACTTATCTATACGATTTTTTAGTTTTTGAAATAAAGGTCCTTTAATACCACCTCGCACATTCACAAAATCATCAAAATTCATTTCAAAACCCTGCTCAGCTAATTTTGTACCTTTTGTAGGCCAATCAGCAGAACTTATTTTTGTTTTCTTACCAGTAATAGGATTTGTTGCTACGACAAAGTTTTTTCCATCTATTATTAATGTTTCATCAAAATCAAAAGTTGACATACCTTTTTTCTTTCCATCTTTTTCGTATTTCTTTTTTGTTTCAATAGCGTTTTGAGCGGATTTTATTTTTGTAGAATTATTATGAGATTGTTCTAGAACTTTAGATTGCTCTAATGAGAATTTAGATAACTCTAACTCATACATTGATTTACCAGTTTTAAGATCATAAACATTCTTACCTATTTCTGGGTTAAGTATAAATCTTCTATTTTTAAGAGGACTGTTTGCTCCTCCTAACTTATCCATTTCATTAGCCCATTTCTTAGGAATATAAGATTGCTCATATCCACTAAGTATAGCGTCAGCATCTTGATTAAATGTGTTATTATATATACTAACTACACTTTGAGCCGAAACTGTTGCCGAATCCTTAACATGTTCACCTTTGTAATCTTTTTTTGATACAACTTGAGGTCCATCAGAAAACTGTACCGATGTAAACGCTGCTAAAGCTCTTTCACCTTTAGTAAAATTAGTATTCTTTTGTTTATCTCTTATAACATAAGCTATAGCTTCTTCTCTAGTCATTTTACCAGACTCAACTTGAAAATTAACCCAGTCTTGAGTACTAGCATTAATAGCTTTATATAGTTTTTGAGCGGCATCTAAAGATCCGTAATCAAATTGTTTTTGAGCTTCTTTAATCTTTTGCTTAGCCGTCATATCACTAGCTTGAATTTCCCTTATTTTTTTAAGTAAGGTTTCAGGCATATCAAAAGTTGATTCAGCTAATTGTAGTTTATCTTGAACTTCTTTAAAGTCACTCCATAGTTTTTTAGTTTCTGGAGTAAGACTCTTACCCATGTCATCATTTAGTTTATTTCTAAACTTTTCTCTACTCTTTTTTCTGCTTTTAGCTGTACCATCTCCAACATTACCCCTGTCACTGGTCGCTTTTAATATTGTGTTTTCTAAAAATCTATTATTACCATTTTTTTGAGATAAATCTCTTTTCCCCATAAATGACGGAATGAAATCTAATAGTGGTAACACATAATTATTTTCGTGATCTTTTAATTTTTTCTTATCAAAAAGTTTTATTTTCTTACCATCTACTGTTTTTGTTTTAACTGTTTGATGTACTTTATCTTTAGCAAGTTTAGCTAGATTTGGATCTGCTTCACTTATCATAGTTAAGAAACCCTTATTCTCATAAGTAGTAGGACTATATTTGTTGTCAAACATTATACTCAAAGCATCGTATACTGTAGGAAAATTTGCTTCAATCCAACCAATGCTATTTTCTTTAAACATCTTACTTAAATCTAAGTTATTTAAAGCGTTATCTTTTTTAGCATTCTCCATGCTTTTAGAAAACTTAACTGTTGGGTCTCTGTCTATTTGTTTAGCTATAACAGCTGTTTCATTACTTAGTTGTTCTTTACCTTGTAATTCCAATATGGCACTTCTTTTTTCTATAACCTCTTTAGTTTGCACCACCTCCATAGTAGCATCGAAACCAAGCTCAACACCTATCTCCATAGCTAACTTATCTTTTCTTGTGCCAAGAGTAGATCCACCAACTTCATATCCTAGTTGGTTTTTCATATCAACTCCTCTAAAGTATGACATCACTTTATTTTGCCCAGGATATTTATTTTTAGTATGTAGTTGAGGACCAGATGTTCTACTCGTGTCTTTGGGTAATTTTCCTTTACTTATTAAAGCATCAACCTCTGTGGGTTTTGTTATTCTTTCCGATGTCGTGAATATTCTGTTTTCAGGAGCTACATTTCTTTCCATTTGAACTAGAGTCTCAACTGGTAAAGCATTAAATACAGCTTCAAAATTTTTTGTTAAAAAGTTATTATAGTTATCTCTAGAGCCAATTAAATCTTGAATAGGCTTTTTAAGCATTGTTCTAAAGTTCTTTTCTAGAGCTGCTCTAAATTGCTTAGAATCAACATTAGGTAGGTTTGTTCCAAATGTAGTTATAACAGCATCTCTAACTTTGTTCATCATTTTAATATCTAATCCCAAATCTTTTCTTAATTTAGAGTATTTCTTTTGATTAGATATTTCAGTTTCAGTTAATTCAGTTTGAGTATCAGTTATGCTTTCAAATATTGTTTTGCCAGTTCCTTCTTGAACTAAATCACCTCTTACTTCTTTTTTTCTTTTTTCTCCTTCTTCAAATAGTTTTTTCTTTGCTTCTAAGTTAGCAAATTGAATATTACCTCCTTTTCCTTTACCACCATACATCCATTTAGATAATTCAGGCGTTTTAGATGGATCATAATTGATTAATCTATCAGCTAACTCTTGTCTCATTATATCTCTTTGGTCTGTAGATAATCCCTCTCCTAATACTCTATCAAATTTTCCTTCTAATATTCCAGAGTAAACATCATCAAACCCACCACCAGGTTTTTGAAACTCATCTTTTGTTTTAGCTTCTTTAGTATACGAATCTATTCTAGTTGATAAATCTCCCTTACCAACATCTAGGTCAACTGTAGATCTAGAAGCCTTAAGTTTAAAATCGTTTTTAACTTGCTTTCCCTCTGCTGCTAACTTCATAGCTCTAGAGCTAAGTTTATTCTTTGCTATACTCCTACTATAATCTTTTAAGAAATTATATGCCTGTCTACCATTAGCAAAATCTTTTTTTATACCAAATTTTCTAGCTATTTCTTGTATTAAATTTTTAACTTTATCAAATGTAGATTCATTAAAAGTTATATCACCTCTTTCTATAGCATCGGAAAAACCAGTAAACCACTCATCTGTTGTATTTATATCAAAATCTTTAACATCATTGTAGTTTTCTTTTAATCTTGTTTCTATAGCAGTTCTTTGCTCATCTGTTAATACATTTTTAAAATCAGTTATTAATTTACGCTTGTTATTAGGATTTAAACTCTGCATGTGTTTTTCTAAAACACCGTGTAACACCTCATGTGAACCAACGGATATAGCGCCTGTTTTACCTGCTACATCTTTATTTATAAATATAGTATCACCAACTATAAAACCATCAGCATCCTTTACATTTTGTTTTTGGATTTGCTTATTAGGATTTTTAGAATTATATTCATCAATAGACCTATCATAAATAGATTGAGCATCTGCATTATTTTCAGCAACAATAACTTCTTTACCTAAAAGCTTACCTTGATCTTTAGCAAATTGTATTGTTTTTTCAAGAGATCTGTCTCTAACTACATTTCTAACTCTTCTGGATCTTTTCTTTTGATTTATTACTTCTTGACTATTAACATCAACATCTTTATGCTTGTCTATTATTTCATTTATTTGATTATTAACGTCATTTAATTTTTCTTCAGCACCAGGCACTCTAGCACTACCTTCTTTTTGAATATCAGACTCTGCTTTTATTTTTTCTTTTTCTAATTGAACTAACTTTTTTCTATCATCAATGTCAATTATCTTTTCACTTATTTGAGTTTCTATTATAGCGTCATTTTGTTTTTCTTTAACTTTATTATTGAAATTATCATCATTTTTAATTTCTATTTTAATATTAGCTAAATCCTCAGCATCAATATTTTCACTGTTTATAATATTATCTATCTCACTTTTTGTGGTGTTTTCACCATTGACACTATACTCAGATTTATTTACCATTTGATTTATCTGCTCACCAACGTTAACTCCAGTCGTATTCGCAACCACACTGTTAGCTTGAGCTGCTATGTCAGCAGTGTTAACAACACCTTTCAATTCAGCTATTCCTTCTAAAAGAATTTCAGCCGCGTCCATATTTGCCTTACCCTTTTCAACATCAAATCCACCATCTTCTCCTTCACCTATACCACCAGAAACAAACTGTCCTAAAGCTTCACCACCACTACCTCCACCTGCTTCTAAAACACCTGTTACGGCTGTTATTGTTTTAGGTCCTGCACCTATTTTTAATAACTGACCACCAACACCTCTAGACAAACCCATTGTTAAACCTTCAAATGCTCCAATAGCTATACCTCTACCTAAGGCCTTGTTTTTCATTCTTTCTATAACATCTTCATCTTCTAATAAAGTTCTTATGTTTGCTGTATTCCATTCTTTAGGTTCTAATCCCATGTTCTCTAGTTCCTCTCCAAGAAGTTCTGATAATGTTAAAGAGGTTTCCATAGCACCAGTTAAACCCATTGTTGCCCCACTCATAGCGCCAACAATAGCTCCATATCCAGTGTACCAGGTTGCCGCTGTTCCAGCTGCAGCAGTTGTCGCAGCTGATGCTACCACTTCTTCTGATTCCAAAGATGTAACCATTGTAGCCATAGATGTTGCTATCATTTGAGGTAGAAAACCAGGGTTTTCATATAGAGATTTTATTGTTCCTTTTATACCACCACCATTTTTTTCTTGAGATTCTTGAAAAGCAATTTGTTCATGCGTTTGAACCATGTCTTTTATTCTTAGTGTAGCGTCTATCCAGTCTTGTATTTCTTCGTCACTAGCTTCTGCACCTTTGTTGAATATATCAAAACCTTCATTAACAGATGTTCCAGTTCCTACACCTTGTTGTATGCTAATCCAAAGATCTTCAAAAAATCCACCATCAGGAGGTAGTTGACCATCCTCACCTGTTAATGGACGTCTATGTAAGTCTTTCGCATAATTATCAATCCAATCTAATGTTTCTTCTTCTGTTGCTGTACCATTAGCTATTTTGGATTCCAAAGAACCATTTTCCAATGATAAGTCCAAATTGTTTTTTGGTGGTTTTTGAGACTGATTCGCCTCTATTGATTGTGCTTGAGGATCTGGCTCCACAGTCGCACCGTCTGTAGAGCTCATTTGATTTCCCGCGTCTTGCGGTGTTATTGGTGGTTGCTCGTTTATTTCAGCACCATCTGTTTCTTTTACTTCTGCTCTTAGTAAATCTTCTTCTTTCATACTGTCAACAGTGTATTCAACACTATTGACAACAATTTTTTTAGGATATTCCTTGTTATCGTTATTTGCCATACTGTTTCGTTAGTTACCCGTGTTAATATTTTTTTTTATGATTGTTTACCTAGTCTAGCTGATATAGCTCCAGGTACGTATTTTATAGGCTTACTTAATCCTCTTGCTGAAGTTTTTTCAATAACTTCGTCCATCATTTTCTTTTCGTCAAAAGGATTTGTTTCTACTGGATTAGGTCTATTTTTCTTACCAACATTCCATTGTTTTTCAACATAATTGGTAAAATAACCCAACATTTCTTCTTTAAGAAGATCTTCGTGGTCTGGATTATTAACTAATTCATCAACTATTATTTTAGCTTCTTTTTCGTCTATACCATCTTTTATGTTAACATCTTTTGAGTTTATACCTAAATCACCATAAGTGTTATTCATTGCTGTTTCAACTAAATCATCATAGAAAATTCTACCAGGAATCATCTCGTCATATACTAGTGATTTTATATTACTTGATTTACCTATTAAATTTGTTTTTATTTGATGTTCAGTAGCTTTTCTATTAAAACTCATATTATCAGCTGGGTTAACTCCAGTTGATTGATTTATAGCGTTATTACCCATTGTTAGTAAAATGTCCTTAGAAGCTTTGTCTTTGTTTTTTATTCTTTTATTTAGGTTATCAGGAGAAACCCAAGTATTCATCCACCCATCGCCTTGCTCTATAAGTCTATTTAACATTTCTTTTTCAGCTTCTAATGCTTCTCTTTCCTGCATGTCTACTACTTGACTCCTACTAGCACCATATAGTTTTTCGTCTATATCTTTTAATCTTTTTTTACCTCTATTTGTTCCTTTTACATCTTTTAAAACAACACCAAACTTATCTTTATTTGCACAGTTTGGATCGTTGTCGTCACATCTATACTTAACTAATCTAGCTTTATTACTTAGTAAATCAGTGTAATTCCTTCCCTCGTCTGTGTCAAGCCAACCATTTTGTATTGTTTTACTTACTATACCAGCCGCGAAATCTTCTCTAAACTTTTTAAATTCCTTAATAGTTGACGCACTGTCGTTTAAATCTTTTTTAACAAGAGCTCTAGTTTCTTTATCACCATTAATAAATTCATCGCGTTTTCCACTAAAATATCTATATAAAGATTTATATTCTTCTGCTGATAATTCTCCGTTATTATTTAAAGTTTGTTCAGCTAAATCATCAATATTAGTTTGATCATATGCTTCTTTTAATGTTGCATATGGTATTCTACTTATCTCTTGTTCTCTTTTTCTTTTTCTTGATAAATTTTCGTTATTCTTATGTTGAGGTTTCATTGGGGAATCTGGTGGTATTGACTCCATACTGCCTTCACTAAGTCTTTTATCTAGTTCATTTGAATCCATGTACTCCATAGTATTAAATATTTAATTAAACCAATCCTGGACAAATAGGGCCCCTACTAGCCTCCCTTCCGCTTCTGGTCATTCTTGTCCATTCCGGTGATCCTGCTGCAGGTCCTCCTGTGCTCGCGGCGGCACTACCTCCGCCACTTCAAGTGCCTCCTGTGAGCATACTACCCACCGAGCTAACTCCACTTGATATTGCATCCATTTTAGCTTGTTGTGCCGCTGCAACTTGTTCTCTAGCAGCTCCAACCTCTTGTTGTGACATACCTAGTAGTGTAGACTGCTTATCTCTTTCAGCATTTCTAGACCAAACTTCACCCTCTCTTTCTTGAGTTTGTAGACTAGCAGCCATACTTCTTTCTCTCATTTGATTTTCTCTTTCTTGTTGACCTATACTAGATGCTGATTGTTGAGCTGCCAACTGTCCTTGACCAGCTAAGGCCTGAGCAACTGCTGCTACACCTGAACTACCAGCTGCTTCACCAAGTCCACTTAATATATTAGATTGACTTTGAGCAAATTGTTGACTTTCTAATTCATATTGTCTTTGGTTGACTGTTAAATCTTCCATTGTATTTTCCATATCCGCATATGGATTACTTGTGTCTAATTGAGAAAATATCTCTTTTTGACGGTTCATTTCCGCAGTTGCTGCTGCTTCTTTCTTTTCAGCTGCTTTTTTAGCTTTGTTTGCGCTATTTACACCTAATGCAGTTCCAACGACTGCTGCTCCAATACCTACTGCTATAAATGACATATATTATTTTTTTTAGTATTATTAATTAGTTTCAATTATTAATCCCATCTACCACCACCATGAGGACCTCTATCAACAGTATCCCAACTTGTATCATGTGAGTCTAAAGATTCTTTTCCTAGTCTTTCTCTTAGTTTATTTCTTCTTCCTAGTTTTTTATTTCTTCTATGTAACCACGCATTCATATCTTCTTTTGACTTGGTGTATCTTTTTGACGCTCTCTTGTTTTTAGCTAATTTAGCTTTACTTGATCTATTAACTGTATCCTCCACTGTATCAACCATATCTGTCCAAGCTCTTGCTCCAGCTATTTGACCATATTTTGCTGTTCCAAAACCCGTTGCCGCATCTCTTGCTCCTTTTACTAGTATAGGATCAGCCCCTTTTAATGGTGAAGAAGCTTTTAGTTGTTTATATGGAGTGTAACCTTCTTCTTTTTTCATAAAAGGATTGCTCTCCATAAGTGAAGGGATACGAGCACCGTGCATTATATTTCCACCACCACCACCAGTTCCTGGTATAGTTGCCATATTGCCATGTGGATCTAACCCTGGTATTTGAGGTTTCTTCTGTATACCAAGAGCACCAGCTACTGGATCGTTTTTACCACCAATACCCAGTTTGTTACCAACTTTAGCTACTCCACCTACTACTTTCTTTGCTAATTTTCCTAAAAATTTATATGGAGATTTATTTCCTGATCTCATTTGAAATGGACCAGCACCTCTACTTTTGCTTGTTCTTGCCATAATAATTTGTTTTTATTTATTAGATAATCTATTGGTGTGAACCGCAGCTCTCTCTCTTTTTCTACTTGCTTTTTTCCTTTTTCTTTCCGCAGCTTTTTCCATCCAACCATAATTTTGACTAGCTGTTTCAGCTTTTTCTTCTATCTTAATTGCTTTTCTTTCTTTTCTTTCAGCATCTCTAGTTAATGCTTTTGCTCGCGCTTTATCTGTTGGTGCAGTTATATTATAAGCTGGATGCTTTTCGTAATCCCACAATTGCTTCAATGGTGATCTTTTAAGTTTAAATGCCATAATTATTGTTTTTTATATATTCTTTATATTCTTCGTAACTTAATGCTACGATTTGTTTTTCTAATTCTTGAACATCCTTGGTGTTATCTGGGTTTTTATGGGTATTATACCAATGAGAATCCTCATGAGCGTATAGTATTCTCTTTTCTCCTGGTTCAGATATTATATAACATGGAGCTTTGTATTCTTTAACACCAGTGGAACTAGCTACGCTAAGATGTCCTTCTAGTAAAAAACACATATGTCGATGCTTATGTATTGCTCCTATAACAATATAACCTTGGTACATTGTCATTTTTCTTATGTAAACACCGTCCATGAAAAAATGATCTATTGGTATTTGATCATTGTCATTTACTATTGGTTTATCTTTTGTTCCAGCTATAATACCTTTTCCATCAGCTATAGCTTTTAAATCATTTTCTAATTTTGTTACAGCTGTTTCAAAATCTTTACCAACACCAAATTCTGGTATTTTTTGTAACTCTCCCATTTAATTAAATTTAACTAGGTATATAGTTACATTTTTTGTTAATTATTTACTACTTTCTGACACTTCACAAGAAGCAGCATACATTTCAGCTTTTTGTTTTGAGTTGTTAACAAACTTAAATTCTCCATAATAACCCACTAAAGAAGATTCTTCAACGTTTCTATCTTTAGCAAAAAATATAAAATCTCCTCTATCATCACAATTTTCAATACAAGAACCCTGTGAATATATAGCACTACCATTACTAGGGTAATTTTGTAGAGTTAAATCTGTAATACAAGTCACGATAAATAAGTTTGTATCTCCCGCGTCAAATTCCGCAGATTTTATTTTTCCAATTTTTACTATTTCTTGTCCACTCTCGTGAGTTTCGTATTCTCCAACGCCACCGGGTAGTGATTTCATGTAGTAAGCCGTATCACCAGCTTGCAATGATTTATTTACACTAGAAAGATCCGGAGTAACAACATCTGTAATTGGATCAATTTGAAAAGGTACATCAAAAGGTAAAGTTATTTCTGGCATATTTATTTATTTTTAACGTGTGAATATTGTATCTGTGTCTAAAGTCATGATAACATCTTTTGTTCCCCATGCTCTAACTACCACATCAAATGATATAGTTAATGTATCATTAGATGTTGACGTTGTGCTTATAGTTGCGCTTATATTATTCATTTCAAGTAATGTTCCACCGTTTTCTATCTTGCTAGAATTTGACCAGTCAGAAGGTGATGTTTCACTTGAAAGAGGATAATGACCACTGTTAAAAACCGGTGTTCCTTCTCCATCACCAGTCTTTAAAGATAACGGAACTGAACTAGTTTTAATAACATAAGTAACGTTGAAGTTGCTATCATATGTACCATTAGTATTTCTTTTTCCAATTAGATTTTTTCTATGAATTCCACTATAAGTTAGATCAGCTGGAGTAGACGGATTCCATGTTGCAAAGCTTCCAGAAGAGTTTTTATCAATAGTATATACACTACTAGTGGTAGTCGCTCTAAGCGTTAACGTTACAGGTACGTATTGATTTAGTATGCGACTATACCATCCGTTCCATTTATCTCTATTTAATAACCATCTTTTTACTGGAAATTTAGTGCTAATAGAACTATTTTTAACGTTAATAGCGTACCTGGTTTTCGCTGTAGCTTTAGGAAACTTTTGAATAAAACTAAACTTACCATCAGCTCTTATAGCACCTTTAATTGATGAATACTCATTACCATCACCTAATGTTGTTGTAGATATATTTGAACCAGTACCAATACTTTTCGTGATTGATTCTTCTGTACTATTAACTATATTACCACTACTATCGGTAAGATCATTTATTTTTGTTACAATTATTTCAAATTCACTATCTGGAATTCCAGTTATTTTTATTTCTTTTCGCGCTCCATTGGAATAAAAATAATCTTTACCAAATTCAACATTACGTATTCCAGAATCTCTTACTACAATAGCTCTTGCTCTATTAGTTATATCATATATAGCGGGATTACCAATTGTTGTATTTTCAAAAGCGGTATAAATTAAATCATAAGTATAAGAAGTTATGTTTTTATTAGAATCCTTTGTTACTGTTTTTAATTTTTTCTGTAAAACACCACTATTAGTTATATAATTGTTTTTTTTACTTTTAACTAACCTTGGTGATTTTAAAAATCTTTTATTTTCAGCAGCAGTTACACTTAGTGTACCTATTGTTGTTGGTTGATTTTTTTTAGATCTAAATGATATAGTAAAGTTTTTCTTCTCGTTATTAAAACCAGAATTTATTGTTTGAGAATTCACAGGAGCTATGTCACTTGTTACTTCAAACATATTGTTATTACTACTTAAAGTTTCTTTTGCCATATCTTTTAATTTATTTAATAAAGTTATCCAATATTTCCACCACCACGAGCAAAGTCTCCACCACCTCTACCTGGATTTAATACATCAATAACATTGTTATCATCATCTTCTTCGCATGGATTACCATTTGAATCAAAACCATCAACACAATCAGAACCTGATATAACCACCTCTGAATCAATACAATCTTCCCCGTCATTAGGCCAAGCGCCACCATAAGCATACATTGTTATGTCGGGAGGATTTTGACCTGGTATGTAATTACCCATATTATATATACTAACTAAAACCGCTTGATTTTTTTCATAATCACTAGGGCAAATAGAGTCGGGTGGAGTTATAGTATTTGTAACATTATATCCAAATCCATTTGGATAAGCACCTGGAAAATAAAGCGCAGCAGCAGCTTCAGATGCACTTGGAGCGTTTTCCGTGATATCTGTTAAGATTATATTCCCTAGTGCAGTAAACTCTGATGGTAATTGTAGCGTCGATTGTATATCATTAATATTTATATAATCACTTCCTCCTGTTCCACCAGTATAGCCAGCTAGTCTAACCAGTGGGTTACTCCAGCGAGTTGTAGAGTATAAACCTCCAGTGATATTTATATCATCAGGAGTGTTTGTATTTTCATCAAGTGCCATTGCTCGCGGATATTTTACATCTGGGGGAAAATCAGATATTCCATTAGTTCCTAAGTTTACTTGATTATTCACTTGGTACTCTATATCTTGGTATATAAAATCAGTAAAACTTTGAATTGGAGTTGAAAACCTAATATTATGTCTCGATATTGTATAACCGCTTTTAGGAACAAGCCAAAACCATTTATTCAATTGAAAAGAATTACTAGACATTCCAAATGCATTTGGTGGGATTACCCACAAAGGTTGGTTATCTAAATCTGCGTCAGTCATATTTGCCCCTGGAGTAAACTCAAACCAAGCTCTTGCTCCATTACTATCTGAACCTGACTGCCAACTCCATCCATCTTGATTATTGTTATATGCTGGAATCCCAAATGGATCTGCCATAAATGGTATAACCGTAATACCACTATCTTCAGTCAACTGCCCAGTTGAACCGTCTATCATTTGAAAGTACAATCGCCATGTGTTACTAGTTGTATCAACAGTATTAGGTATTGTTTCAGCAAGAACTGCATCTCCATCAATATCTAGTACAATATTTACTGCATTATCAACTTGTATTCCAACTCCTTCGATAATATTTTCTAGTACATCTTCAGCGGTAATACCTTCTGAAGATGTTAATCCACCCCAGATATAACTAGATCCCTCAGGAATTACATAAGATGGATCTAAAGCAGCATAAACAACAACATAATTTCCAACTGTTCCAGGAGTACCACTGTCGTGCATAAATACAGCTTCCACTATATTTGGATTAGCTGTTACCATATCTGGTCCCCAAACTCTTAAATCTACATTAGCTTGACTTGTTAAAAAGAAAAAATCTTCATTTCCAAACTGTGTTGATGGAGTTGATATTGTAATTTGAGGTTCCTGTTCTTGTATTGTAAGATCAGATGCTGATATCACGTATCCTTCGTTGGGTGTTATAATCATACGCAAGGGAACAGTTCCGTCATCTGCTGCACTACTCATTGTAGTACCTAATACTCCTAGTAACGAAATATCAAACTGAGATGACGCAAGAGTTGCGTAAATACCTACGTTTTGCATTCCCCATGTTTCACCTGCGTTAGCTGCAACGGGAAAATTATGTATTGTATAATTTACTGCCATGTTATTAAAATTATATTATTAATCTGATGATAATACATCTGATACCGAGCCAAAACCAGGATCATTAATTCCATCTATGTCTGGTGGGCCATTATTATTATTACTATCAGTTACATCAGGATCTGCGCTATTTTCCATGTCACCACTTAAGAATAATAGGGTAGGTGTTGTTTCATAAATTTGGCCAGCTGCACTCATATAACCTATTCCTTGAACGCTAAATTCACTTAAATCTTGATCCACTAAATCACGAGATTGTTTTCCTCCACCTCTTATTTTATTAAACCACTTTCCTTCTTTACCTTTAAATTCTACGCTACCACCCTCTCTAGCTTTACCATCGGATAAATCAGTTGTTATATTAGAAACATACCACCCATCTTCTGATGTTAAATTATAATACTCATTATCTCCTGGAATAAACTCCACTGTATTATCAGGAAGTTGCGCGTTAGCATCTACAAATTCATATACTCTTGCTTGAGATCCTTCGTAGTTAACAGTTCTAAATGTCTTAACCGATGATGGCATGTCATTAAACAAAATGTCAACAGTAGAATTACTATGTAACCCATAGAATGTGTTTCTATTGTTTACTTGATTATACGTCGGACTATTAGTGTTGTCATCAATTTCATCATAATGGTGTTGCCAAACACCTGTTTTGCCACCAATACTACTATTAGATGTTAAATATTTACCACCAACAGAAACACCTTCTGAAGCTATAAAAGATTTAAAACTTACCCAACCCTTTGTTCCCTCATTAAAAGATATTGTTTTGCTACTCTTTTCATCATACGAGTGCATAGTAAGATTATATTCACCATTAACCACGTCAAATGTTCCTAATAAAGATTTTGTAGTAGGTAATTCTTTTCTAAAATAAGATTTCATTCCAACATTAGATATTGGAGTTATACCATTGCCAGACAATCTTAAAACAGCACCTCGCTGCATATCTGTAAAATATAATCTGAATTGATCCCAAGCTAATGACTCTGGGTTATTAGATATTCCATAGTCCCCACTAAACGGAACAGCTGTACCAAGAACTCTATTTGAAGCTAATAATTGAGCATTTCCATCTGCGTTAAATAAAGCGTCTTTATTTGTTGTTACTTTTAGAACCTTATCTTCAGTGAAAACAATCATATCAGTGTCTCTGGTCTTTAAGGCTTGAATGGAGCCGTAAGATGGATTTAAATCTTTAGTTATTTTTTCCGCCATATTAAACTCGTTCAGATTGTTTACTCCTGAAATAGAGTTATATATACCAGAATATATCATTCCACTACCTTTTGATTCTTCTCCGTAATCTAAGAATGTTGTTGACACCTTTACACCGTTATCTAATCTTTCAGCATTGTAATCATCTCTTATTCTATCAGATTCTAAACCATTACCAAAACTCCAACAATTATGCCATGCTAGTTGAACTGGGTATTTCCACACTTCAGAATCTATTTCGTACCAACCTGTTTTAACGGAAGTCGGTCTAAATGTAAATTCTTTTAACATATTAACATCATTCCAGTTGAAATTACCAAACTCCCATGGGTTTGTTTCGGGAGCTTCATCATTAGGAATGTGATATGGATAATCTATATCAATAGGTTGGTCAGTACCTTCTTCGAATCTAACTGGTCGCATATAGCGAGTTATTCTTGATAACGTTTTAGTACCATCTGGATGTTCAAAAACTAAATGCCTACCTATATATGCGTCGTCCAATGGCTCTGGCCAATTACTGTCAGGTATATCATTATTCCAACTATCACCCTCTGGCTCTTCAGCGTATGGTATATATTCTTTATATCCATCTTGCTGATTTAAAATCTCTACTAATATAATTGATGTATTTTTAGTATAACCTATTGCTCCAACGCGCGCTCTTGCTTCTGGAATGTTCATAGTGCTACTACCAACATCTTGCATACCCGAATTTGCTGAAGATTTCAACGAAACCCTAGAATGATATGGAGCGAAAAACGGTGTGTTTTCGCTAGTTAAATTCATTGGTATAGCATTAGATGCTTCGTAATATATATCTAACCCAACATCTTCTTTTGGTTCAGTCTCCCAAACAGCTGCATCCTTAACTGGCTTTACAACTTCAGATCCTGTAGTATAACTTGCTACTTTGTATATTTTTAAAGATTCTCTACCGTCATGGCATATTCGTCCAGTTGGATCCCATTCCATAGGATCGAGACCCACGTCTCCGTCGCCCTCTAACTCTCCTGTGGCTTTATCTACTCTTCTAAATTCGACTCTAAAACCATGTCTGTAGCAAAAAGAGGAAGAAACACCATCACTTGAACAAGTACCACATGAGTTATATGCAGATGGACGGTTTCCTCCAACGGCCCACTGATCAACTGAATAATTACTACCTGTTTGATTATAATCTTCTTCTCCGCCTCGACCTTCTTGGTCATCCCCTATTATATCATCCAGGTAATTTGTCATAGTACCGTTCACAGAACCACCATCAGAAAATGAATTAAACGCACAATTAGCTTCATACACTGATGAATCAAAATCCGCGTATTCATTACCTTGTTTACTAAAATTCCTTGCGCTATTAGTAAAGAAATAATCACGATTACCTACTACTCTATACACATAGTCATTTGGATCACCACCAAAACTAAACATACCTCCTGCTACCATGTGACTCTTAAGATCAGCTTCTAAAGCACCGAAGAAACCCCAGCTATCTTCTATATTAACTCCTGATATTGCCATTCTACCCCACTCACCTTCTCCAACTTGATTATAAGTATCAGGGTTACCCGAAATACTACCTGAAAGGTAACCTCTGTCTAGACCAGTTGGCCTATACCAATCAGCATAGTTACATTCTCCTGGATAATCTCTATTTCTTGTACTATAACAATCTTGATTTGAGCCACTCATTGTAAGATAAGTTGCTCTACAGTTGTCGATAAACGCTTTGTATTTAGCATGGGGATGTACGGTATCTTTAACCCAATTCCAAAAACCTCTAGTTTGTTTTGCAAAATTTATCACGAATGAACTACCGTGCTGCGTAAATGTAAAAGCACCTTGGGGACCACAACAACCACTTAAAGTAGATCCACCAACACCAAAACCACTAGTAGCGGATGCGGGTAGACCACTGTCCACATAAGTATCACATCCAAGTGCCATGAGAGCACCTCCTAGTTTTTTTCCTGGCCAACCAGAACCTCCTAAATCGCCCCAACCTTGATCTGAACCTAAAATTGGGCCTCTATTAGAACCAGCGCCTGTTGAAATATTTACTCCTAATGGAGATTCAGTCCACGTTGCACTATTACTAAACCATGGATAGCCATAAAATTTAGAATTTGGGTTTGGTGTTGGATGTATAGTTTGAGAAGATATAAAACCTAATGTCCACTCGGTAACATTATCGTAATCCACCGACTCACCTGTCATTTTCATTACTTTTGTTTCAAGAACATCATCTCTTTCTACTTTTACGAAGAATTTACCATCAAATCTAGGTTGAGTAGCGTCAACAACTTCTTCTTTGAATTCTAGAAAATATCTTAAGTTACTCACGTTTTCACCTATTGAGTTAAATCTATCAACCATATCAGCTTGTTCTCCAAAAGGATTTTGCCATCTAACTGTACCTCCAACTGGATTACCATCTCCATCAAGTGCGGCATCAGATGGACCGTGATACGTTACAGTCTCCCATTTTCTAGAATGTAATTCTGTTGCATCATCACTGGTGCCATTTACGCCAACAATCCTAACTTTCAGATTACCTTTAGGAGTATAATCATCTAAAAAACCTTGCCAGTCAGCACCAATATCGACATGCTTTTCTGTCATTAATAGAAATGGCGCTAATTCATCTGGATCAACAGCGTCAGGATCAGTTGTCACAAACATGGTTTCATAACTAGCACTAGTTAAAGCGACTCTACCCATACCTCTATGATCTAGTTGTATAAAATCTGGTGGTTCGTTTTTAATAGCTAATATCTTGTATCTAGCTTTTTGTGCAACCGCCTCATTATTACCATGTTCTTTTTTTAATATTAAATATGTTTCTTCATCTAACTTGTTCCTATCAGCCGAAACAAACGACAACCAAACATTACCATCTTCTGCTTCATACCAACGATCCATTATTAAGTTATAATATTCGTTTGACGTTTCTTTTACGTAATACTTAACATACTCTATCCATTCATCTGGAGTACCTGAGGTTTGCTCAGTATCCCACATTTGTTTTAATTGAAAACAATTTTTAAATTTAGAGAATTCTTTTTCAACAAATAAGTCTCCATCAAGCATAGTGTAGTTATTTACACTTGATCCAGTTACATATCCATTTGACATAACTGTGGTTTCTCTACCATATTTGTCACCAAAAACCATTCCAAATTTATAATTTCTTAATGACTTTACAGATTTTTTAGGAGTAGCTTCGCTAGCATTATTATAATTTAATAAAGTTTGTTTTAAACCAACGTGATCTTGCACATCATATCCTTGCATATAATTACTAAATACCAATCTATTAGCTGCTATTTCTTGAGCTAATGCGTATCTAGGTACATTATCATAAGCTCTTAGTAGTTGCTGTTTTTCCACAACTTTATGTATCATTTCAGAGGTAACAGTTAATTCTCCAAAAACTAATGTTGCGTTATTTTCACTAGTTGGCGTAAATAAATCCCACTCTGGATCACGACCTCTAGTTATGGTTCTAACAACATATACGTTTGGTGATTGAGTTGTTTTATATAGTATATCAACCGCGACAACATCACTTGGTCTGGTTCTTTGATATGGTATAAAGTTTTTAATTTTTAAACTTCTAAGGTGGTTAACCATACCTAAATTATAGCCTTTTTTATAATTATAATCATATCCACCAGGTAAAAATGCTACTTCAGACCAAGGGGAGAAACTAGAATACTCATTATCCTCGTACTTATATCTATAAGCAAATCTTCCTAACTTTAATTCAAACAATGGTTTTCTTTGCTCTAATTCAACTGTCCAAACTCCGCTACCTTCTATTTCTATATTAGCTGGAGCATACGCTTGATTTATAGATAATATTGTTAATTCTATTTCACCATCTTGTTCATATTCAGTTATTATAGCTTTTATAACACCTTTGTTATCACCTAACAGTTCTTCTGTAAATTTTAATCTATCTCCAACGCGCCAATCTGGAGCCCAAAATCCTGCTAGTAAATTATTATCTACTATTGTTAAACTGTAACCCTGTTCAAACTCATCATCAGCAGCATCAGCTATACCAAAAAAATCATAACTTAATCCAGATATTTCTATGCTAGCAGCTGTTTCTCCAAGCCATTCAGTTTCAATAACTCTATCTGTTTCACGCATTTCAAGAGTAGGAGCATACACTGGAGCTTTACGAATAACAGTGATATGTTCTTCTTTTAAGTCATCATTAATAGCAGCGGACAAAGACTCCTCAATATCTGTAAAATCTTGTAGTGCATCTGAATTTGTTGGATTTGATAACTTCAATCTAGTATGTCTTGTCCAATTACCTAAACCAGTACCAGATTTACATCTATCAATATTTATTTTTTTTGGTTCACTACCTGTTAATTTACCTGTTCTAGGATCCTTTTTTCCATCAGTCCAAAACAATAAATTATCTATAATATTTATCGCGTGAATATTATTGTTTTTGCCTCTAACACTATTTTTAAAGTTTAAAACTCTTGGAGCTTCAAAAACCCAATAAGCGGGTACTCCTCCACCTTGTTGAGAAGCTATCTGAGGATGCTCATCATATAGATAGAGAATGTTACCATCTATAGATTGTATTTCTGTACCACGCTGTAAAAGTGGATATCCATTTTCTGCGTATGCCATCACTGTCATACCTACTCTGTATTTTGATCCATCTAAAACAGTTAATTTCATAAATTCATTATCAGAATTTGACCCAACAAATGGATCAAGATCTCCAAAAACACCTTCATGAGTATTAACAACAGCCCATTTGTCCACAACAACAGCTCTTACATCTGGTAGGTCATCATCTAAAACAGTGCCACCAGTTTCATTAGCTGTTTTGGTTTTTACCTCAGCTATTGTATCTATAAATATTTGTTCTCCATCTATATTTGATACTGGAAAAATAGATTCGTTTAACTCTGGTGCTCCAGCAAAAAAATATGCTGAATTAGTTTTTTCATCTGCCACGCTACCTATTATTGCGGTAGAATTTTTCTTAGTTTGATATGAATAGGCTATATGTATTTTATCTAGAACATTAGTGTTACCTTGAATATTTTGAATCACACCACTATCACCCTCTCCTTCACTATCACCACTAGTAGTTCGGACTTGAATGTTCATAGCATCTCTATATTCACCATTAGGAACTAATCTCTCATCGAGATCTTTATTCATTTTCCCGGCCGTAAAATTCTTTTTTAATTCTGGCATAATATTATTTTATTTGCTTACTCATTCCTTTGAGTACTTGAGTAAATTCTTCTATCTTAATATTAGATAATCTTATCTTTGCTTTTCTTGTTTCAGCAAATTTCTCTCTCTTAAATCTAGATATAACATGTTCTGCTACATTTGATCTAGTTGACATTATTCCATATGCTATCCATTTATATATAGCTTCCTCTGCAAACTTATGAACTACCATTTCAGCATCAGTTCCTAATCCATCACTTATATATTTTAATACAATTGTTTTACCAGATAAAGCAGAACTAAAATGAATAAAACCTCTATGGTAGTCAATAAAGAATGAACCATGCATATGGGCATGTTGTGGGTCTAATCCATATCTTCTTCCAGCGAATTCTATTTCTACATCAGCTGAATCAGAAGCATTTATATTTGGTAATGGTGTTTGAGTTTGATAATTATTCCAAGTATCACTATTGAACGTGTCATTAATATTAACTTCATTAACAGCTGTTGGATTTTGAGTTGTATCCCAATAGTTATAATCAGGTGTTTCAGGATCCGTATCAGTTCCTTGCTCCATTAATGTATTAGGTGAATTCAATGTTGGATCTGTAGTAGAAGGTGATGAGTCGTAAAAAACATAATTACCATCCGCGTCTTGCTCTATAGCAAATGGATTAGATGTTTTTGAAGTAGGATATATATTTTTCTCAATACCATCTCCTCCCACAACAGTTAACTTTACATAATTAACATAATCTTGAGGAAGAGCCATTGTTAAAGTATTAGGAACTTCTATTTCTTGGGACTTCACGGACTTAAATACATCATACGATAACTCTTGTAAAGCTCTCATGGCGTGAAATTGAACATCAGTTCTATTTACTTTTGGTATAACTTTATCTACACCGACATAAAGATACATAAATGCATCTATTACATGAAGAAGTGACACGAATTGATAGTCACCATAATTAGAGCTATCATTATAATATTGAAATTGAGTTTGATTATCTAGTAATCCCATAATTAATCATTTTGTTGTGACTTTATACTTGTGGCTTCCGCTGCTCCAACTTCAACTAATCCAGGTTTTTGTATTACTACACCGGCTAACTGAAGTATTCTTGATACTAAAAGTTGCTCTTCAGATTCATGTAGTTCAAAATTAGTACTACCATCTTGTCTATATAGAGCTCTTTTTTTAACTACAAAATAAGCCCAATTTGGTGAAACAGGTTTTCTATAATACCACATGGTAAAATACTCTGGATTATCTACTTCTGGTGTTGGAAATATTCTAATTTCACCATTTGCCGTAGCAGCTGTTTGCTGTCCCAATATTTCATACACGAGATGGGTTTGAGTTGGTCTCAACAAAGGATGACTCCAACCACCACCAGGACTTGTGCCACTAGCTCCAATGGCTGCTGCTTCTTCTTTACTTATTCTCATAACCTCTCTACCCCAAGCATAATCACCAGCCGAACCAGATTGAAAAACATTCTTAATGAAATGAATGTCTGAATTTAAATTCCAATCAGGTCCTGTTGCAGCACCAGAAGATGAACTGTTATTAAATGTATCTCTTTTTAAAAAAGGCCGTAGTTTTTCTTCTAATATATCAACTTCACCAAAAGCTACACCAATTGGGTCATTCATCTTTGCTGAAGAAGTTTTCATATCATGAAAATAATTTTCAAATATTTCTAATTGAGCTTTTCGCGCCATAATATTAAACTCTTGAGGAGTTATATATCCTCTTTGTTCTTTATTGCACAAAGCTAAAACTGTTTGATATACTGTATCTACTGATATTGCCATAATTTATTTTAATTATTATAAGGAAATAATTTATTTAGACTATCTCTTCTTTTGTTACATCCACAATCTTTTTTACCTTCACCATAACCTGCTAATCCCATTATTGTTTTTAATCCTGATTTTCTTGTAAATTTTTCTATTGAGTCTCCGAGCCCTTTTGATTTCTTTGATTCTTCCATAATATAATATATTTTACTATTATATAGTTACATAATAAAGCGGAAGGTTAGCCCCTAAATAAAAATAGCCACTCCTTTCGGGTGGCTATCTCCACTAGTCTAAAGATTATTAGTTTAATCTTTTTTCTATATTTGAGTATATTTCCATTCCTTCATCAGTCTTAAACCAAGCAGCCAACGCTGAATATGGATGCTCATCGAATGGAACTGTCATTAGTTTTCTGTTATTAGAACCCCACACAAATGTTCTTTGATCTTGTGATAATTTTATTATCCCCATTTCTGTAGCTCTAATACCAAAGTTTCTAAGTACCACGTTTTCATCATTTACTAATTCTAAGAATAATTCAGGATTTCTTCTAGCATATAGTAGTAAATCTCTTCTTAGCTCTTTAGAACTTAAATCTGATACTTTAGATCCTATTTCTACCCTCATTATAGCTTCAACTAAATCTATATCTATATCTTTAGCAGCATTTAATGCTTCTATCTCCATTTCTAACCAAGCTATTTCGCTTTTTGCTTTAGCAACTGGTTTGTCTTCAGAATATATAACATCTCTAGCTGGATGATATAATGATAATAGTTTTTGTAAAACTGTTTTTTCTTTTGGAACCATTAGTATTCCTTTTTGAAAAACAATATGTTCTAATCTTTGATCTCCTTTCATTTCATCTACAAATGGAGTTCTTTGATTTTCACAATACTTTAGTTCTCTTTCAAAACCTTGTTTTTCATCAAAGTAATATATGTTAGCTGATTTAATAGATCTAGTTAAAGGTCTTTTATTTCCTTTTAAAACATACATTCTATCTTTAATAATCCACTCATCTTTTTTAGGTTCAGGTTTAACTTCTTTTTTTATCTTAGGAGTTTCAACCACCGGCTCTTCCATAACAACCGTTTCTTCTACTTGAGGTTCTACCTCAACTTTTGTTTTCTTTTCTTTTGCCATAATATAATATAATAAAAATTAATAAAAAA
>CEUO01094925.1_pt1 | contig 24850 bp, 12 predicted proteins | sample 531391 | NCBI WGS metagenome assembly CEUO01 (sample SAMEA2622799, study PRJEB7988) | marine metagenome | isolation source: saline water (ENVO:00002010), including
GTGCTCAAGGTGCTCAAGGTGCTCAAGGTCCTCAAGGTGCTCAAGGTCCTGCTGGTCCTCAAGGTCCTGCTGGTGCTAAAGGAGCAACGGGCGATAAGTATGCAATAGTACCTAGCGAAGTTGAAGGAGTATACGTTGGTTTAATATGCACAGAAATGCCCGAAGCAAGATTCGAAGATGTAATTAAAATTGCAACCAATAAGAAACTTCATGTGCAACACGAAATTTCAAAAACATTTAGATACGTAGTTGAAGAAAGTACTCTCGAAATTGTTAGCTGCGTTCCAAGCGAGCCAGTTGTTTGCGGTGGATACATTAAGGATGGCAAAATATTTATAGACTTTAAAGGAGGTATACCAGAATTTGTTACAGTTAAAATTAGCGCGATAAGATCAGGTAGACTCAATAGTAGGTTCACCGCTTACTCTAAAGAGGAAGCCGAAAAGAATCTTAAATTCTGGGATAGCTGGAAATCTCAATAAATGTTATGGACCCCCAAAAAAGATACATTCTTAATTTCAAGGGGAGAAAACTCGGCCTTAATCGTAAAGAAAATGACGAATTTGAAATTATAAATAAAAATCTATTCTCGGAAATCATGGAGGAAGAAGCATGTTTTCCAACTAAGAGGAATCTTGCCTTCATACATTTTGGTAAATGCGCGGGAGTTTACATAAATAAATATTTAATAAACAATATTCTCGTAGATGAAGGATACCGTTTGAATAATTCGTGGTGGAAATACAACCAAGAAAATAAATCGCTTAGAAGGGATTACACGGAAAAAGAGCTATTAAAAATAATGCGCCAAGGGTGCAGAAGTAAAAAACCGTTTTACGTTCACAACCATCACAATAACTGGAACGAGCAACTTATTCGTAGGTATTGTAAATTAGATTGGTTGACTTTTATGTTCATAAGGGAGCCTAAAGATTTAATATGTTCTTTGTATTTTTTTGCTAAAGATATGATTAAGGGCGTCGACAAAACTCCAATAGGTCCAAATGGTGTTTTGGCAGGTTGCCAGCATTACGATACTTTTATTCCACTGGACCCGAACAAGTTAACCTTGGACGAGTTTATTCTTGAAATGCTTTCTCCAGAGCAACAAATTTTTTGGAAATTACCAGATTATGTAAATAAAATAAATTACGTAAAAGAGTTTAATTCTGAAAATTTTGAAAAGTTTTTATATAAATTTTTCAGACATCAGTACAAACCTGATGAACCTGTTAATAAAAGTAGCAATAAAGGCTATAGGTTTTACAAAGAAAACGGCTTAATTTCTGAAGAAACTGAGAAAAAGTTTAACTCTCATCCCGAATACGCTAAATATCTGGAATATTTAGATTAAAATAAGTGTAATTATAGATGTTATGGCAGACACCAAAAAAACCAATTTTAAGATAGTAGATATCGCGGACGAAGTGTTTAGAGAGCTAGGGGAGCCCTCTACGATTTCCATTCCAGCTATATCTTTTTGGTTACGGACGAATATTACTGCGTTAAATAGCTTACTTAATATTTCTTTAACTATAAATGAAACCACTTTGGAATTTGATCAACCTGACGAAGATAACCTTGCTCCATACAATGAAGCTACGGCGATCTTAAAAAAGATGTACCATGTTCATTATTACGATCAACTCATAAGAACTAACGTAGGTGCTGCTTCAACCGACGCGGTAGTAGAGGTTGCTTCCGATGGGCAAAGAGTCAGGAAAATAAATAAATCAGAAATAATAAGACACTTGAGTGGAATCAAGAAGCAAGAAGCTGACGAGCTTCATATACTGGTAAACGCCTTTAAAACCAATCAGTCTATACCTAGACAAGTGGCAGGTGACGATACAGTAGAAGGAAATTACAATCCTTACGGTAGAGAGTTTAACAGGCTAACCTAAAATGGCTAATTTACTTTCAGCCACAGAAATAGCTAGCATCACTGGTTCGTTCGGTGATGTTTTTGATACTTTTAAAAAAGAGATCATAATCTGGAAAGAGCCCATTAAGAAAGTGTCTGACATTAACACCAGCTTTCTTTTCGGGTACGATAATGCTCAAGCTGACGCAGCAAATTTCACGTTTGAACCCGTGTCAGGAATATACTCCGGTATTGTTATATACGGACCCGGAACTCAAACTTCTGCCGATGAGTATATGAATGATGCGAATTTTTATGCTTCAGACAATAAAATAAGAATAAAAGTTGAGGCGGATGCCAGAAGTTTTATAAACAGTGGCGAGAACGATAGAGCCGTAATAGATGACAAAAGCTTTAAGTTTGTTAGCGCAGAAAAACAGGTAGACTTTCTAACCAAGAGATATTATTGCTACGAATTAGAGGACCTTAAATAGCATGATATCTAAAACTAAAATTAATTTTAAGTATATCTCTCAGTTGGTTTCTCGGAGTCAGGGGTATAACAAGCAAATCGAGCAAGCTTTTGAAAAGAAGTTTAACATCGCAAAGGCTGCAATGATATCGCAGTTTGACGCGCACCCCGTAACCAAAGAATTAAAAGGTGGTCCTAATTCCTCTAATTTAAGTAAGACGCTTCCTCAGGGTTATGGAAACCTTTTTTCTTTTATTGGATTTCCAGTTTCGTATGACCCAATAAGCCCCGTCAAGAACCTGCTTCTTACTACTCGAAAACTTAAAAAGTTTAACAACTCAATTGGTAAGAATACTATAACTTCGAACTTCACGGTTACATTGCCTTCTAAAGACGCAATATCCTCAGTATCTAAGATGCCTTGGGAAACAGGAAGAAGTTGGGTGTATGGCGTGGAAAGCGGTATCTCTGGTTTTGGTTATTACATGTTTAAAAACTACACTTTAGGTAGATCAAAGAAAGGTCTTCAGTCCGACAATAAAGTTAGAAAAGGATCGTTCAGACCAATGTACGGTGGATATATCACTAGAATTCTTAATAATTTTAATTTAACTTTAAATAAATAAATGAAAGCTCAATACGAAAATCAAGCGATGAGTAGCTTCATGCTTTATATAGATCATGAAATTACTGCTCGTGGACAAGCGTATACTAATTTTTCGAGCTTTTTAAACGAGACGAATCAAACGGTTAACGGCGTTTTTAACTACTCTGCTCCTTATAGGCAAATGGTCTCCGATGTTTCTATATCTGGCGCAAACGTCATGACTGGCTTGTATTTAGATGGAGACGCCCTGAATGTTGGAACAAGTGGATTAAATTCGATTAATTACACGAAAGGAATGGCTCACTTTACCAGCCAAATAACAGGTCAAAATAGAATAAGTGGAGATTACTCGATTAAAGATTATAGCGTTTTTCTAACTAATAATTCTGAGGCAGACATTTTATTTGAGACTAAATATAATATGCGTCCGAAGATAAATGAAACGCCAAAGCCTTTACCTCCCGATGTCAGAACTTACCCTTCTATATTTGTAAAGCCTAATTCCAGCAGAAATGTCCCATACGCTTACGGCGGTATAGACAATACAATTTTAGACGTAAGATGCGTGGTGCTAGCTGACTCTTCTTACTCCCTTGACGCTGTTTGCAGCATAATGAGGGATACAAACAAGACAACCGTGCCTTTTATACACGACAATTTACCTTTTAATTCCCTAGGGGGATACACAGGTGTAGCATATAATTATACAGGGATAGCTACGGGAACAGGCGTTTGGATAGATTCTGTTGAGATTTCTCAAAATGTAGGTCTCAAAGAGTACAACGAGCTCAGTCCAGATATTTATTCAGCTTTTGCAGATTTTAAAATCTACGGGGTCAGGAAACCTAGAGAGTACTAGTAAAAAAAAGAACAAATTTGTTCTCTTTAGGGCTAAATAACTGTAATTATACATACAATACGGGAGAAATCTAAATTATGGCTAGAAATAGAATCATTTACCAAAGCCAAGCCGTTCGAATCAACGGTACTACTGTTAACGGCGTTCAAAGCGCAAGTTACGGCTTGGACTTAGCTCGTGAAGACGTTACCCAATACGGCCAGCTTGGTGCGGTGGACCGCGTTATTCTCGAAGCTCCCACTTCTAACTTGGAAACGAGTTTTTACGTTAGTGGCTTGTCACTAGTAAATACTCAAAACTTGTTATCGGGTTCAATCACAGGTGGTCAATTTCCACTTCTCGTGGGCTTAAGTGCTGAAGGCGCAGATTATACGGCTGGAGGTTCTCAAACGAGCGTTTCGATTAAGTCGGGTTACATGACCTCTTATTCTGCTGAAGCTAGCGTGGGTGCAATTCCAACAAATTCGATGTCTTTCGAAGGATTGGACATCACCTACGGCTCAGACTCTGTTGCTGCTCCAGCAGCTTTGACTAGTTTCCCGCTTCAACAGGATGTCCAAATCGGCTTGACTAGTGACTACGCTAACTTCACTACTCATGCACAGTCCGCTTCTTTCTCTTATGAGTTGGGTGTGGAGCCGTTGCAGCAGTTGGGTGGTGCTCTTGCTTATGCTCGTGTGCCTTCTTATCCTGCTAACGCAACAATCACTGTTGACGGCTTGGCTGTAAGTGGTGACCTAGGGGCTGCGCTCGCAGACATCAATGCTATTCAGCAGCGCGGTTCTACCGCTACTGACGTTGGCTTTGCTGAAATCGGAATTCTTTCATTAAATATTGCGAACTATAAGTATCAGCTTCTGAATGCTACTCTTGACAGTGTTTCCTTCGATTCTTCGATTGGAGACAATGCTACTTGCAGCGCAACGTTTAGCTGCTCGATTGGTGGCGCAAACTCCCACAGTAACTTTAGACTCGTATAACCGTAACGTCTCAAGTTCCTCTAACCCCCCTGCTTTTGCAGGGGGGTTTTTTATTTCTGTTTTTTTCCGTATTTTGTGTATATTATAAACTAGGGAAAAGGTAAAAAGTGGAAAACGACAAGTTTAAAGATTATTTGTTTTTTCAAATAAGAAGAAGCATTATTGGTTTATATAAAAATCAATTGGAAGAATTGCAGCGTCTCAAGCAAGATCACGACGAAATGATCTCAAGCCTCAAAGAAAGAGGTGATACCCCCAATGAAATCATTGAAGCTCTTGATTATTTCGACGAAAAGAAGTTTAATTACATAAGAAAAAAAACCTTAGACGTTGGAAATGAAGGGATAAGGGATTTAGAAAGCACCTTGGAAAAAATTGAGGTAACTTTAAAGGGATAAGGAAGACATGAGTAAAAAATCAAGTAAATGGCTATATAGATTTTCCATACTTAAAGAAGTGGAATCTCAGGAATCGGAAACCTCTAAAAATGAAAAAGGCGACGATGTAACCGTAACAAAAACAGTCACCAAAGAAGAACCTGTTTATTTTGGCATCAGAAAGGCCAGTCGGAAAATGTTCGACGAAGGTGAGCTATTTTATGGAGTTACCCTCTCGCAAGGGATTAAGAGTGGCCTATTAACAAAAGCTCAACTCGCCAAAAGATACGATAACGACGGCGGATTTCTTAGCGAGCCAGACAAAGAAGAGTACGCTAACCTTTACTTAAAGTTATTTGAGAAAGAGAACGAGTTACAAAAAGTGCAACTTAATCTCGAAAAGGCTAGCGAATCCAAAAAGAAAGAAGAGCTAAGCGGAATCCTTATTGAGATGACTTCGATTAGAGAGCAGATTCAAGAGTTTGAAGCGAATCAAGCAAACATCTTCGATCAGACGGCAGAAAATAGAGCCAAGAATAAAACTATTATGTGGTGGGTTTTGCAGCTATCTTGCGTGACAGACGCAGAAGGTAAGACCTCAAATCCTTTCTTTGGTACTGGGGATTACGAGTCTAGATTAGAAAACTATGACCTCAAAGAAGAAGATGGCGATCTACACATTATTGAGGCCATGAGAAAATTGGCGTACTTTGTAAGTTATTGGTATAGCGGACAAGCTAATTCCGAAGAGGACTTTGATAATATTAATAAAGCTTTAGAAAGCGAAGACGCTGAAGTTGAAGAGGAGACTTCGGAGGCCGTTGAAGAGGCTTTGACTGAAGCTGTAAAGAATATAACTTCTGAAGAGAATCCGCCAGAACCTGCGCCAGAACCTGCGCCAGAACCTGCGCCAGAACCTGCGTCAGAACCTGCGCCAGAACCTACTCCAGAGCCACCTGCGCCAGACAAAGACAAGTAAAACATTACTCACATAACACCGGAGTAGCTTTCCGTTTTGTATAGCCATAATTCATAAATGAAAAAGCTACTTCAGCACCAGCAACAATATCGACCTATATACAGGGATATTCTTGCTGGTTTTTCGTCTCTTAAGTTTGACTACTCAGGGGGAGTAGCAATTTTTTATGTAAAGCATTTGTCTGAATTGGATTACGGGTCTATGGAGTCCTTAGCCTTCGAGTTAGATGAGGAGGCAAAATCCAAAGGATTAGAGTCTGAGCCTGAAAAAATAAAAGAGTACATTAAGCTTGGACACTGGTCGAAAGAGGAAGAGGAGGAATACGAACAACTGCAAAAAGATGTTAATTCTCTCGGCAAAGGAGTTGCTTCAATTGTCGCTAAATCCCAAAGAATTGAATTAGAAAAAAAATACGAAGACGCAAAGAAAAAACTAAAAACCTCTTCAGACCTGAGGACCGAATTGCTCGGAGTGACTCGAGAACAATATGTTGAAAAAAAGAAAAACGAAGAACTTCTAAGAAAGTCTTTATTTAAAGACAGAGACTTAAAGAATTTAGCTTTCACAGAAGAAGAATACGGCGAATTAACTCAGGCAGAATACACTGACTTGATTTTGTTATATAATTTAAAAATGAGCACGTTTCAGGACACTGAAATAGCTAAACTCGCGACTCTACCTTTTTTTATAAATAGTATTTTTATATGCAAAAATGACCCCGTAGTATTTTTTGGAAAACCTGTAATACATTTAACCGTTCAGCAAATGGAGCTTTTTTCGAAAGGGCTTTTTTACAAGAGTATTCTAGAACAAGGCAAAACTCCTCCTGAGGCATTTTACGAAAATTTAGATAAAATGGTGAACTGGTACGAAATACAAAGTAAGTCCAAAGCAGGAGGAACAGGAGGCCCCGTAACAACTAACGAGGAATCTAATATAAAAACCTCTAAAGATTGTGCTGCTGGGGGCATTAGCTATGTTGGAGCCACCAAAGAAGAGCTTAAAGCTCAAGGAGCAGAGGGGGAATATACCGATTTAGTCGAAGAAGCTGAAAAACTTAAAAAAGAATTAGGTAAAGACGAGCTTGATATATACGATATGGCTAAACTTCATGGGTTGTAATTTTTTTAGTATTTTTCCTTATTTTAGGTGTAAATATAGCTGGTTAGTACCAGCAACATGGCAAAAGGAATAAACATACCTGTAACGGGCGATGTAAGGCCGTTACAGAAGCAAATAGCTAAGGCTACCAAGACGCCTATAAAATTGGGTGGGATAGACGACAGGTCTTTCACTCAACCGCTTGGTAGGATTAAAGGGCAAATGGGGGAGTTCCAGAAGTCTCTGGAAGCTTCTAACGCTCGTGTTATAGCATTCGGCGCGTCTGCGGGCGCAATCATGGCCATCCAACAAGCATTCAAATCGCTTGTTACTACCGTAGTTAACGTCGAGAAAAAACTCGCTGAAGTTAATGTAATCCTTGGTACTAATCAAAGAAATTTAAGTAGATTCGGTAGCGAGCTTTTCAGCATAGCGAAAAAGACCGAACAATCTTTTGATGCTGTTGCAACCGCTGCCACAGAGTTGGCTCGTCAAGGTTTGGGTCTAGAGCTTACTTTGAAAAGAACCAAAGACGCCATGATCTTAACTCGCTTAGCGGGTATTTCTGTGGTTGATTCTGTTGAGTCTATAACTGCTGCTTTAAACGGTTTCAATAAAGCTGCTCTGAACTCCACAAAGGTCATCAACAAAATCATCGCGGTTGACCAAGCTTTTGCTGTTAGCGGAAAAGATTTAGCAGAAGCGTTAAAGCGTGTGGGTAGTACAGCGCAAGACGCTGGTGTTAGTTTGGATGAGTTAATGGCGGTAGTCACGACTGCTCAGCAAATTACTGCTCGTGGTGGTGCTGTTATTGGTAACTCATTTAAGACTATCTTTACTCGTATTCAGAGACCGAAAGTTGTTGAGGCTTTGCAAGCGGTAGGAGTAGCCACAAAAGATTTAGCGGGAAATTCTTTAAGCGCGATTAAAGTTCTCGAAAATTTAGCAGGTCAGTTTGATAGACTTTCTCAAAGTCAGCGTTCGCAAGTGGCTGAGTTAGTTGGTGGCGTTTTCCAAATTAACGTTTTGAAAGCTGCTTTGTCTGACTTGGGTAAGTCTTACTCTATTTACGATAGAGCCTTAAAGACATCTCTCACTTCTGCTGATGAAGCTCAACGCAGAAACGCAATCCTCAACAAGACTTTAGCTGCTTCCGCTAATGAGCTAGTTGTTAATTTGCAGAAGGTTGGAGCTACTGTCGGAAAACTTAGCATCGAGCCTGTACTCAGGAGGGTTTTGGGCGGAGTAAATAAAGCTTTAAACTCTTTGGATGTGGGAGAGTCAGAGGGGATTGGCGCGAAAATTGGAGAAGGAATATTTAAAGGTATAGGTTCATTCCTTAAAGGACCCGGATTAGCTTTGGCCGTTTTAGGTATATTTAAGTTATTCGAGAAGCTAAGAACGTTCGCGTCTGACGCCTTTAAGACAATGACTGGCTTGAATCAGACTCAATCTAGACAAGCTGAAATCCAAAAAAATATTGCCCAGTACCTTCAAAATAATCCAAAGCTTTTGAACCAAATAAAGCGAGGCACATTAAGCGTAGAACAGGTTCATGAAAAAATCCTAAATAAGATCAAGCAAGAAACGATAGAGATGCAGAACCAAGCTAGAGTCGCATCTAAGATTAGTGGAGCTTTGTATGCTCGTGGCGTTAGGGTAAAAGGAGCGGATTCCCCAGACGAGGGTAGACTTTATACTGCTAGCAAAGGTCATATTCCCAACTTTTCACGAGCAGATAGAATTGCGTCCGCTGTAGAAATTTCCTCAGCTTCTTACGCCAAGCCTTCTACTAAGGTAATTAAATCAAAACAACCGGGACTGGGAACTTACTATAGAAACTCAGAAGAAACTATTACTCGCGTTCCGGGGTATAGGCAGCACTTTGTTAATCCTCCACTTAATTCTTCAGAGGGAAGAAAGCATAAAATTAATTCTATAAGAAAGACTGGAATTAATCCTTACTCTTGGAATGGAACTGTCCCTAACTTTGCAAAAACTGGGGTTTATGATTCTGATTTTATTGCTGGCGGGGGAATGAGTAAGAACGCTAAAAGTGTTTTAGCTGCAATTATTTCTTCTGGCAAGAGAGTTAACTCTGTCTGGGGTCCTGCTGGCTCTGGAAAAAGCACTTGGGCGAAATCTAAGTTTGGGGGTGTTCCAATTACGGACGCAAGTCAAGTTGGGAAATATCAAGACTTTGTTGTTTTGTATGGTGGAGGCAGGTCTAAAAAAGGAGGACTTACTGCTCAAGGTCAACAAGTGCTTGGGGCATCCGCTAGAAGTGGGGGACAAATTTATGCTTTAGTTCCGAAGGGCGGTAATATGGAAATAATGAACCGTCGAGACAGAAGAGTTCAGACGGGTTCTGCGGATTTAAGAACTAAGGATCAACTTAAAAATACTAAAAGAGCTCCGGTTTGGAATTACAGTTTCTTGAGTGAAGCCAAAAAGCAATACCCAAGTATGCAGATTGTCCGTAACCAAGATGGGTTTGTTCCAAGCTTCGCTAAGAGACAAAGAAAATTACTTCACTTAACTCCAGAAACCTTTACTGCTGGAGGGACAATAACAGACAATGGGTATTCAATTACTGCTGCTGACGGAAGCAAGGGCTACTTAGCTATCAAGGGAATGAATAAGGACATTCTTTCTAAGCTTGTAACTAAGCCCGGTTATAGTACTAACCCGCAGAAAGCTAAACTTAGAGATGCTGAAGTTTCCAATTATTTAAATGTAATAAAAGGTCATCTCGGAATGTCTGAAGTTTCCACTCCAATTGGAAGAAAAGAGCTTCTGTCGTTAGCTAGCAGTCCGCGAACAGGAATCGTTGGAGCTCCAAGTAACATATTTTCAGTAGATAACAGAAGTGGGGCTTCGGAAGAAGCAAGAATCAAGAGTCAATTATTTATAGGAGGACCGGACTTATTTGAAAATATTCCAGTGGCAGTAGGCACATTTCGCAAGGGGAGCGAGATTAAAACTAAAATGGGACATACAAAAGGCGGGGAAGAATTCCCGCTAACTGGTGATTTTCATTCGTCCACTCAAGCGCGAGAGCTTCATAGGTTGGTAAAGAAAGCTGTTGAGGGAAGGTCATCCTTAAGCGAAATTATAGAGGGATTTGATCAATTCGCGAAAGCAGCAGACCCTGATGTCAGAATGCTGAAGAAGGGTTTAGGGTTTGAAGATTTCTTAAATCTAAGCGCAGATATAAAAGCTAAATTAAAGCGAGATAGTGAAGTTTTAGATTTTTACCCTTATACTTTAAATTCGTTCCCCGAAAGTACTAAAGAGGTTTTAAATTTAAATCCGAAGTCAGGATACGGTGACGCCAAGCTTAACCCAACCGAAGAGAATCAAGTTGGATTAGCACAAAAATGGCTGAGGTGGAAAGCCCAAGGTGCTTCTTCAGATCAAATGTCGGAATGGCTTAGAGGAATTATTGAAAAAAACCAAACCATTGATTACAAAACTAGGCAAGAACCCGCAAACAAACAAATAGCTCTTGTTCATTCTGGAACAGGAGACAACGAGAAAGAAAAAGTTTCCGTTACTTTATCAAAGCTTACTTCTGGTTCTGGAGCTCAAGACTTTAAAGCTAAATATGCTGGTCTTTTTGAAGCTGACGACAAGAAGGGCGGTGCTCGAGTTCCCGCCAAATACAAATCAACTAGTGCGAGAAGTAAAGCGTTTGGATTTCAATTTATTTTAGACGCAGTTAATGTCCCAGACACCGTGGGAGATTATCTAGATGAGTTAGCTGAATCTGATCCAGCGATGATAGAAAGACTCAAAAGCCAATACGTCAAAAAGATGAAGGAATTGGTTTCAGCAAATAAATCGCAAGGATACATTCCGAACTTCGCTGATCCATTGAGTGCTGCTATCATGCGAGAGTCTGGCTCTGTTTCTAGCAGCAAAATTAGAGTGGGGCAAGATAACAGACTCAAGTCTTCTAGTAATCCTGCTGGACTAGGGGTGTTCAACACAAGAGATGAGCCTCGTGGTTTAGGTCAAGGAATATCTAGAGCCAGAAGAGAAGGAAGAAATCCGAGAAATTACGGAGCTTCTAAGGGTCTTGTACCAAACTTTGCAGCACCAGCAGCAGCAGGATTTTTCGCCAGAAACTTCGCGGGTAAAGGTTTATCTGCCGACGAAACAGCTAGTATAGATAAATTCCAAGATAGTGTATTTAAAGCTTCTTTCGCTTTTGGAACTTTAACTTCGACGCTTGGAACTGTTATCGGGGAAAGTCAGTCCGCAGCAGCAGCTACATCTAAAGCTACTGACGCAATGACTAATGCTGGTACGGCAGTTCAGCTTATTCCGGGTCCAGCAGGAAAAGTAGTGGGAGCTTTTGTTTTAGCAGGGGGAGCAGTTAGCGCAATGGCAAGCGCGTTCCAAAGCGTTGGCGATGAAATTGCAGAGGAAAACGAAAGGCTAAAAGGAGTAACTCAAACTGCCAGTGACAATTTGGCGAAATACGGAGAAGCTTTTTCTGCTTACGTTGAAGAAGTTTCCAAGGGAACCACTGACACGAGAAGAGTAAATGATTTGCAGAAAAAAATGCTCGAGTCATTGCAAGATATCCCCGCTGCCTATAGAGCTCAGTTATTGTCAGCTAGAAATCTTACTGATGTGCAACAAAAAATTGCTCAGGCTCAAGAGCAAATGGCCAAGCGATCAATGCAGGTAAACATTGGCGCGACTGTTGCAAAAGCGATGGATGACGCATTGGGCATGGGTGACTTATTTGGAAGAAATGTTGGCTTGGATGACGATATTTTCAAAGGAGCTAAAGGCGGTGCTTTACTTGGTCAGTTTAATGTTGATTTAGTTAGAACTTTAGACATGGACGGCTTAATTGCTAGAGCCAATCAACTTGGTGGAGCGTTTAACTTTACCGATCAAAGTAGTCAAAAATTTATCGATACTTTAAGAAATCAGTATGGCTTACAGGGAGAGGTTGCAAAGATCATGGATGAAATGAGCGATGCTGAAATCAAGAAGGTTCAATCCGCTCTCGAAGATCAAGTTCGCCAACAAGCTAGAGCCAAAAAAGAATTCGAAGCGTTAAACAGAGTACTTCAAGCTAACGCCACTGTAACTAATAGAATTAGGGAAGCAGCAGCTTCCGCTACCGCAGCACTCAGAACATTTATTACGAGTGGCCTTGAGTCTATGAAAGGTAGTCGTGGTCGTGAGTTCCAAAGAGGTTCTGACCAAAGAGCTTTGAGGCTTGAGAGAGCAAAGGCTGGAGTTAGCTTAGCTGAGGGAGTATTGAGTAAGGATTTGAAATTAGCTCTCGAAACTCAAATTGCAACTCTAGAAAGACAAGAGAAATATTATGTTGATGCTGAAAAAATAATGGCAGAAGGGCGCACGAAGTTAGCTGAAGCGGTTAGAAAGATTACAGAAATCCAACCTAAATCTAAGGGTGGAAGTGGTCAACAGGCTGCAACTGAATTGTCTCCCGAAATGGCGCAGCTTCAAAGAGGTTTATTGGGCGTATTAAGACAGACAGAAAGCGCGGGCTTAGCTGAGACCAGAAAAGCTTTTGATGATTTTGTTAAAGCCAATCAGACTGCTTTTAGAGGTAAAAATTACGAAGCTGAATCTATTGCCGTATTAAAAGAACAATCTAATAAACTGTTAGAACTCAAAGCTAGTCAAGAGCAAGCAAATAGAATAGCTGAAATCCAGACCAACGTTCAAAAGAAATTACTACAAGTCCAAAGAGATACTGCTACAGCAGGAGGCATAGACAAATTTATCGAGGGAGCGGAAAAGTCGTTCGACAGAAGAATAGAATTCGTAGAAAAGCTTAGTAAATTTGCTGGCTTTGCTCAAGTTGGTCTTACAAAACAAGAGTCTAGTGCGGGGTTAGAGCTCAATAGAAGCATAAGAGATTTCTTGGGTGGCTTGAACGTAGACGATCCCAACTTGCGACGTATTGCTGTAAGAGGTAGAGCTCAAGACATACGTGATGAATCAGGGTTTAGAATCCAACAAATTCAATCCATCATACCTCAATTAATTTCATCTGGAAGAACAGACGCTGCTTCCTCCTTGCAGAGGCAAGCATTGGCTTTACAAGGAGTTAGAAACAGAGCGGGGCAAATTGCCCAACGCCAAGTAGACGAAGAAGTTAAAACAAAAAGTCTACCTCAGGAAATAGCTAATTTAATAAGCGAAATAAAAGTGCTAAATAGAGAACAAGCCTCTCTAGATACAAAGTTAGGTACGAGCTTACAAGCAGCAATAGTACAATCCCAAATGCCATCTTTGTTGGACAAGATCAACCAACAAGCGATAAACATAAACGACAATTTAATTCTTCAACAAAAACAAGAAGAGAAAAATGCTGCAAAAGCAGAGCTTGAAACAAAAAACGTTCGACTTCAAGAAGCTGAGAAGTCTAGAAGCGCAACAAGGCGGTCAATAAACGATTTGTTCAGCGATACTGACATTGAGCTTGCGGGTACAAACTACGATTTAGAGTTAGAAGGACCGGAAGTAGGAAAATTTACGGGGGTCATTGAGCGTTTTGTAGCACAAGCTCAAAAAATGGGTGTCTTATCTGAAGGACAAGGAATAGAAGCTTTATCGAGATCAGGCACAGCAGATTTAGCAAAGGTTTTAGGGGGTCTTAGTGCCAGTGATCGAAAGGTGCTTGAGGAAGAAGCTAGAGTGGGCGTGAAATTTTTTGGCGATGCGGACGCAGGTGCGGACCTTAGAAACTTGTTTGGTGGCTTAATGAAAGATACTTCTGGATTTGGCCAAAAGCTCAATCAGTTGGCGATGGACATCACGACTATAGAGACTATAAAGCCCACCGTAAATGACCTTCAGCAAAATCTGCAAATAGCCAGTGATGCAGTTGCTCAATTCCAAAATGATATCAGAAGAAACAGACCAGCCGAACAAGCTAGAGGAAGAACACAAACTAGATTCGGTGACGCTGCTAATAATTTAAGAGGCGCAATTCAAGAAAGAGGTAGTATATCAGGAGCAAGAGGAACTTTACGCGGAATAACACAAGGCTTACAGCAAGGCGATATTAGAGGAGCTCAAACCGCTGTTGCTAGTTTAGCGCAAGGTGTCGCACGAGGAACTATCTCTCGCGGAGAAATGGAAAGACAGCTAACTGCTGTGGCTCAAGCTACCGGAGTAGACGCTGGTGAATTAATATCTCAGGTAGACGCGGTAAGTGCTGCTCGTCCGGGACGTGCAAGAGCACAAGCTGGTGCTCGATTAATGGGTACTCTTACTGGTATGTCCCGAAGAGGAATAAGAGGCACTCAAATCAGAGACTACGCTCAAGGTATGTCTCAAAGAGAAGGTGGCGCAAATGCTCAAATAGCTAGCAAAATTGGAGACCTGCAAAGAGAAGCTACAACTTGGGACAACCAATTTAAGACTCAGTTCGCAAGAAATTATTGGGGAGCACCAGATATAACGGCTTTGAGATGGGACAGATTAAACAATATCCCAAATAATGTAAGTCAAGATAGTATAGAACAAGATTGGAAATCTTTAGTTGAACTTGGAAGAAAAACTAAGATCACTTCTGGATTTGGTCAAAGTGCTTACGCTAGACAAAGCGCACAAGTGCAAACTCAACTTTCTCGCTTGTTGACTAATCCTTCGACTGCTGGCTTGCGTAATGTCGAAAAACTATTTAACGAAATATCTAATACCTCTGCCTTAAAACGCTTCCAAAGCGCAGCGCAAGATTACAAAAGAGAAAACGCCCGTTACGCCTTCGGAGGCTTTGTTCCTAACTTCGAAAAAACGATGGCCAAATCAATGGGTGCGCCATCAGATGTTAAAGCTCACATGGGGCAGGGAACTATCGGCGGTAAACGTTTCATGATGAACAATTATGAGACCGAAATTGCAAGACCCGGAAATGATTCTTACGTTATTCCTTCTTACGCTGGAGGTTACGTTCCTAATTTTAACCTTGATAAGTTGGGCGGAGAAGAACTCATGTCTTTTGAGCAGAAAGAGCTTCTTGAACAGATTAGAAGACAAGTAAAAGAAAGAACACGACTTCCTAGAAAACCAGATCGCAAGCGGACTCCTGATTCTGCCCCAACCGTTCGAGACGGCACAATGGGGGGAGTTTATGGGCCAGAAGGTATGGCTATGGGTCCTCGACCCGCTACTCCGCAAAAAGCTCCGGGCCGAATAGTGCTAGATGAATTTGGTGGAGTAGCTGAATTATACGAAGAACTTGAGGAGCTAGCAAGGCGAGGGGGCGGTACTACTATGAGTCAGAACGTTCACGCTCGTAAGTTGCTTAGTGGAGTAATAGTTCCCGGCGTTGATCCAACATCGCCAACGCGAATTCAAACGGTAGATATAACAGATACAGCACCTTCATCTTCACGCTATTTTAGTTTTATGCAGGAGCTTGGATTTACATCCCCTGCTGAAATCGGAAGAAACATAGATGACTCTAAGTTGATAGCTAGATTTGATGATCTAAACGATCTAATTCCCGGAAAACGTGTTGGAGATACTTTGCTTGAAAATTTACGCAGCAGTCTTGCAGGTGGTGGAGACAACTTTTTCCGCGACAACAAAGGGTTGATCGAGCTTCTAAAAGGAGGAAAAGACGGAACCTTTGAGAAGTTAAAGAGCATGTCTTTAAATATGAGGAAAGACAAGTCACTAGCGAATTATATAGCTACTCTGTTAGAAAACGGACAAGCAGGTAAAGTCGCGAAATTTGTTCAAGGGTATCAAATACCAGATAAATATAAAATTAAACCCGGATATCGTGAGCAGTATAGAGAGTGGCTAGAGAAAAAGAAAAAAGAAAGAGACTCTAAGGCTCGAAGTGCTAAAAACGATAATTGGATAAAGAAGCATGGTATCGATGAAATAGGAGTTCCTGAGCGGGCAGCGATGATATTCGAGCCACCGAAGAAGGGCGCAATCGACAGAATGGTTGATTTCAAGCCTTCGAATTGGATAGATGCATTTATGCCATTTTCAAGTTACAGGTATGGTTCTGATGGGCGTACTCAGGTTTGGTTAGATTGGGTAGAAAGCACCAAACGTATAAGCGGGTCGAAGGCTCCGCTTAATCAACTTATCTCAGCTACGAAAGCTGGAATAGACCCAATTGAATTTGCTTCTCAAGTGATTTCTGGGAAAATGCCCTACGACCAATTCATGGAAGAAAAAGTCGGCGCGGATAAAAAAGCTAAAGCTGAAGCAAAAGCGAGAAAAGCTACTGAAAAATTAAATCCCAACAAGAAAAAAAGCGTTCGTGAAATCATTAATGAAAATATTGATAGTGTTCGCGAGGGATATGAAAATTTTAAAAATAGAGGAGAAAATCCCGTTATCGACGAAGCTGAAATGGCCGATAAATCGGCGGGAAGAACTACTACTGACGATGGAAGAAAAACACTTGTAGATCATGACTCTAAAGACGGAAGAACAGGACCCGAAGGAGAAACAAGAAAAAGCAAAGCAGATTTAAGAAGAGAAAGAGCAGCGAATCGTAAAGCATGGATTAAAAAGCAAGTTCTAGAAAGAGGTGCTAGATGGAGACAAAGAGTTTCTGACTTAGACACCAGATGGGCTCAACACACAAGAGGTCATCCCAACCAGTACAAAGGGCTTGGTTCATTCCACACTGATCCAGATGCAAAATTTAGAGGAGCCAGAGTAGCAGGTAAAGAGTTGGGTGTTGGCATTCTAGCTACTGCGGTCATAAATAAGCTAGCTGGAGGAAACGTTCCTGATTACGACAGAAAAGAAGCCGTAAGAAAATATGGTGGAGCAGGATTTTCTCCTGATCCAGTTGGCGTGTTAGATGTTCTAATGGATAAACTTCCGTTCATCGGAACTAAGAGCCTTAAAGCAAGCGATATAAGTGCTCAAGGACTTTTAAAAGACGCAGCAAGCGTACTCCTACCTCCCCCTGCTTCTTTGATGATGATGTCTCTCGAAGAAATGCATCGTCAATGGTTCCAGACTGTAGATATGGTTCAAAGAACCAAAGAAGACATAATGGCGAGCGATAATCGTGCTGCGAGTCGAAGCTCAAGACGTAGAGTCGAAGTTGGCGAAGCAGCATCCGCTGATGTTAAAGACATTGAGGCATTTAAAAATAAAATAAAACTCATGATGTCGAAGGGACTCTTTTACAATAAAGGAGATAAATTGCCCGGAGGCGTAAAATGGGGAACTGGCAATACTTGGCCTACGTTTGGTTCGTCTGAGTTAGTGCGAAAGCTAACTGGCTACGAGCACGGCATGAAGAAAAGAGCGGGATTAAAAACCGTAATATCAAGACAAGAGCATCTACAAACTTTAGCTAATAGATACATCGAGGCTAAACCGCTCGTTAAATCAAAAGGCATTTATGAAGTAGATAACGAGCCAGAGTCCGCTTTCAATTTACTATTTAACTTGGATAAAATTGCGGGCCGAACCGTACAGTATAGTTCGATCAAAGCGTTGAAAATGGGCAAGGGTGCATACACCTATCCCAATACGCTATTTCATCAGATCAACCGAGGGGGAAGCGTAGCTGGGTCACGCTTGAGTCGTAGTCCAATGGACCCAATCAGAAGCAAAGCGAAACTTGTTAGGAAAAGAAAAGGAAACAAATACACTTATGACTTCCCAAATCCCAAGGGCGCAATGTGGGGATTATTCCCGAGTAGGCAATCTCTAGGTAAAATAGGAACATCGAAGGCGACTACTAGTATGTTCCAGAAAATGCACTCCACAATGCCGTTTGACGAATTATTGGCTCAAGCTGGTATTCAAGCTAATGTGGCGGGAGCAAATGCAAATGCTGGCGCAGCTATTCCTGCTGCTCCTCAAATGAACACAGTTTTCACAGGCGGTAATGTAGCAGCAGCAGCATCGGCATGGTGGAGAGCAAATGGACAGATGGTTTTGACTAATTTCGGAGGCGGAAATGCTCCAAGAGTAGGCGGAAAACCTTGGGATTCCGATATGGTCAAGCAACTTGTTATGAATGTTCCTGTCAACGCCAAAGGAACAACATGGAGAAGCAGTCAAGAGCCTTTACCTGTAGCGTTAGCTAATGCTCTTGGTGCAGCCAATCTTAGTGGCCCAGACATAACAAAAGTAAATTTAGGAAACATAATTAGAATGTCGAGAGCTCAATGGCTGAAACAACAATCAGCCATGCAGCAAGAAGTTGCAGCAGCAACCGCTGGTTCTCGCAGACCAACTTACAAGCCGACTGACGATGTAGATAGAACTTTGATGCAAAGAAATGTCGCTAACCAGAAAACGGCTGCTAGCTTTTTATACAAATTAGCTAATCAACACATCAAACCTAACCCCTTGAGCCAAGTGGGATTTGGGCCGACGCGAGTACCTAATAATAGAGACCCTTATAATATAGCGCATCCCGACAATGATACTAGAAGCTTCAATGATCCGAACGGTAATCCTGTAAATAATAGGTACAGACCTCTTCATGATTACTTGAATGACCCTGCCAGACAACCCGCTAGGTCTAGAAGGACATTGACTGGTGGTGGTGTTCATGGAACTCCTTTGGGATTCCACATGAAGAACTTGTTTAACAGTGGACACAAAGGTTACTTTGATCCGCTTGCTTTGATGATGCTAGGTAGAACGCACGGCATCATAGACAGGGTTAGAACCTCTAGCAACGCTACTCTTTCTACTCGTCCAAATTCAGGAATTGGGTTTCCTAATGTTTCAGATTTCCTTAGCGAATATTCAAGTGCTGCTGCTAAAGCTCACGCTGGATTTCACCCAAACCATAACTCGCTTCAGAATTTTAGCCCATTTAGCAAAGCAAGCCCCAATTTTAGAAAGAATGCTGGGGGGCCTCAAAGCGAACTATTTCAGTTCTTCGCGAACAAAGGTCGTTTCGATAAGATAGTGGCCTTTGGGGGACATATACCCAACTTTGCTTACAATTTTGATCCATCTATTTTTGGCGGAACGCCCATTTATGGCTCAAGAGGGTTATCAGGCACAAATTATTTCGACATGCTTCGAAACCCCGGATTCAAAGCGTTTGGCGTGGGTATGTTTGACTACATGGTAAGTGGCAGAAGTATGTTGGGGCAACTCGCCAGAGGCAGAAGAGACTACGCTGGTAATAATATAAGACAAGAAGATATAAATGCCATCATAGCTAGAACCCCTGAGTACATGGGAATGCTTCCCGGTGGGTTTAGTGGATTTTATACCCCCGGAAGAGGCAACTTTGGGCCTCAAATAAATTACGGCGCAGGTGCTACTGGAAATATAGTGGGTCACGAAAGATTTCATGCTGTATTTGACCAAGCACAAGTTGGCTCATTTTTCGGCGCGAATGCTATGAGGTTCCAGTCGAGAAACATGCTTGGCTCAATGAGAGCTAGGTCTGACGTGGCTAATATATTTGATACTGGCTCTGCCTATAACTTTGGAATGGGAGTTAGACGGGGAAGTCTTGGTATGACCGTCGACTCTATAAACGAAATGTTAGCGTTTAGCATGATGGGCGCAGGACGTGGAGGAGCAAATAGATTCGCGCAAGGTAAATTTGATACTCGACTTCGTGGTTCAGCCTTAAGAAGTCTCGGTGGATTTAATGACAGACAAGCAGTTAAAGCTTTTAGTGGAGCAGCGCAGTTAGCTGGTGGAGGAGATTTCTTCGACGGAATGATGATGTTTGAAGAGTTGGCCAGCAAAAGATATTTTGGTAGAGGTTATTTGCCGAACTTTAATATTATCGCAGATGGTCTGAGAAGAGAAGCGAGAGCAATGCCTCCCGGAGCAACAGCCAAGGTTGGGTACGATTCTAGGCTAAACGGAGGAATTGGGATATACAATAGCAGCGAAGGCTCCCTGAAAAATGCTATAGACATGCACATGTCAGCGGGTAAAAGTATTTCTCAAATACAAAGAGCAGGATCGTCTAGCTACAACAATTCAGGTCCCGTTCCTAATTTTGCAGAGGGTACAATCGCTCAAAGCCTAAGTTCATTAGCTCAACAAACAGGAGGAACGGCAGCTAACACTGGATTAGATACCTCTGAAGTTGTAAATTTATTATCAGAAATGGTAAACGGGATAGGTGGCTTGTCTAGCGTTGTTTCTACTGGGTTTGAAACCCAATCAGCAGCATTTAGCGAGGGTATGCAGAACGTTAATATTGGTGGATCATTACCTGTAAACGTGACCCTTGGTGGTACAGTCCAAGACGCAAGTGCTGCAATAGTGAATCAATTGCAAACTAAAGTTAATGCCTTCATGAGCAAGGCACTTACTCCTGCTCAGCAGGGAGAAGTAAACGCGATGACAAGATTTGGCGATAGGCAAGGATAAAGGGTATGGTATTTAGTAATGCATCAGTTTTAGGAGTAACATCGACAGGGGAGTTTCTAGGAGGAACTACTGCAAGGTATAGAACTGTAAAGAATTTACAAATTCAAGGTTATATAGATAGCAGAGCTTCTCAAACAAAAGACGAAGGCGTTAAAGCTACCGTAGATACTATAAATCAATATGTAGCTGCTGCTTCAGCTTCTGGAACGAATACATTAGAGGCTGTAACTATAAATGGTTTCAGTATGGGCAACGGTAGAATTACCTCGCTGGATTTCGAAGCTGGAGAAACGGGTACTGATAATCAAATTTTTTATGGAACTTATTCTGCTAACGTAGAAATATTTTCAGACGGAGACTTTGACTTACTTTTAGATAGCGGGGCAACGATAAGCGACTCCGCTACTATAAATAGTTTTTCTGAATCCTTTTCTGCTTCTCTTAGCGAAACAGACGAATACAAATTTAGCCACTCTTTAGCTTTCCAGTTATTTAAAAAAGATTCTACCGACGATATGGTCGCTAGAGCCAAAACAATTGCTGAGACGATATTTGGAGAGACTCTTACTACATTTAATTTAATCATTGGAGACCATTACGGTAACTACAATTCTGTAGCGAAGAAGCTCTATAACGAAAAGTATAATGAAATAACTGGAGACTTTTCATTTGATCTAAACTTTACCCTGCTGCAAAACAACGCAGCTTCCTACTCCCTAGTTACAACTCATAGTTACGATACCGACTCGGACGGGTTGGTCACAGTTTCTGAAGAAGGCACAATATTTCCCAAAACAAATGTAATAGATCAAAATGTAAACACTTGGTTAACTACTGAGATAACTAATTCTTTCTCTAGGTCAAACGCAGTTTACGCATCTTATTATGACTACATAAGTACTAACTCATTAGCCTTAAATTCTAAACCGATAGATGTATCTAAAAGCGTTGGTATTTCTTCCGCTGCGGTATCTTATACTGTTAAGTATACAAACAACGAAGGTTTTTCGAATCTAGATAAGCTGATAGAAAGAAATATTTCTCTCTCTTCGCAAAACTCAGTAGCAACTGTGCAAGAAACGGCTAAGATAACATATAACGAACCTAAAAATAGAGACTTTGATATTAAGAGTAAAGTAACAAGTGTTACTGGTGACGCTAGTGCTGTACTAAGTAGATGCATTGATTTATATAGCAGATGTGACTTAGTTGGGACCTTAGTCCAAACCTCTCATAAATTATCTTTTTCTGCTGTAGGCAAAACTATCGATTACACCTATTCTTTCTCTGACTCAAGTGAGTTGATAGCTAGTGGCCTTCTATCTCAAAAGAAGATAAGTACTAATACCGAAGCGGGAGTACCTATGACGCAGATAGCGGGAATACCTAATTCTAAAGACGCGCTAGTTCAGACCCCGAACCAAACCACTCTTGGCACTAGGCAAGTGACGGCGGAAGCAACTTTGCGTAGGGCAGCTACTAAAAATATATTTTACGAACCACCTGAATTTAATACCGCTCTGGAAACTTTAAGACAAGACATGATCCTTAAAGCTTATAAAGTTTTTCAAGAGAACAACAATTTAGTTACATTGGACACTTCAGAAATTTATATATCTGACGCTAGCTACTCTTTCTCATCAGATAGAAAGCTTAGTGCCAACATAACGGTCAATTTCGCCCAAACCACATTAACACCTGTGGCGGGAGACACTGATACGTATTATACTTTAGATTCTTAAGATGGCATCTCCAGTTACAGTCATTTACGGAGGGTACACTTTTGACGTGACTCCGTATGTGTCTAGGTCTCAAGAAGTGCTGTATAATTCAACTAAACATGGCCAATCAACTAGAATCACTTTAAACGGCACTTTATTGGGGGACACTTTTTCGGATATAGAAACTTCTAGGAATTCTTTAATAAATGCTTTCAGTACGGATTTTCAGAAATTAACTGTGCTGGACGGCGGAGTAGGAATCTTTACTGGTCAGTCTTGCATAGTTCAATCGGTTAATTTTTCACCTGCTAACGCTGGTGCTGTTGATTATACGATTGATTTAGAGTGTTATCAGAGCGGTTTATTTTCTGGGAGCTATGGAGTAATTGAGGAATCCAATGATCACGCTTTTTCTTTAGGCGATAATGGAATTGTGACAATTGCTCACAATGTGTCAGCAAAAGGAATACCTACAGGAGCAGGGGGTAGAGAGGGAATTGAGAATGCAATTGACTTCGTAAATAATTTAACGGGTTACGACCCCACAACCATAGCTCCAAAATTTATTGAAACAGGGGCTTTGACGGCGAACAACTTGGTTTTATTATCGTTAGAAAAAAACATAGACCGCGTGGCTTCAACGTACTCTGTGTCAGAGCAATGGGCTTATCAGCCCACGGGGTATTATAACGCCCCGATGGTAACTGGATACCTCTCTCAAATAGATACCTCCATAAGCTCTGGAGTTTCTGCTGACTCAAACACGGTAAATGTTAGCTATACGCTTCAAGGCAGTAAATACTCATCATCGGACATGGTGAGAATCAATTTTAAAAATTCAGTTACAACGGGGACTCTTTATGAAATTGCTACTGGGGTATCAAATGATGAAAATTTATATCCTATTCCTTCTACTTTTTCAGTAGAAGATTCCGCCGAAGCAGATAAAAAAGTTATAGCCAAATTAGGTTTCGAAACTAATGGTTATTTTGCTGACGGAGAAAGAGTTTATTTTGATCATAAATTTTCTATTGATCATGATGATATTCAGGATATCACCAACGTACAGGTAGACGGGGAAATAATTGCGAAAGGTAACAAAAGTTACAGATATGAGTTAGTCTCTGGATATTTAAATGATATAAGAAATAGCAGCAAAAATATAACTGGGTTTTTGTACTCCGCTGCTTATAGCGGTTACAGCGGTGTTATAGACGGAGAATGGCAACTCAACCCAACCCCCTTAAGCTATAGTGTTACTGAAAATAAATTCAAAGGCACAATTGGGCTATCCGCAAGCTTCTCTAGTAGAGATTTTATTTCAGGATTTTCTGAGTCTTCATTTAGCTTAAATGGAAGGCCAGCGTTGAAACAGTATTCGGCTACTCCAAGCGTAAACAAGAACGGGCTATATGCCTTTGTTGATCTAGGGTATAAAACGAGAGAAGAGATGGACTTGTCTTACAATTTTACAGCCTTACAAGATTACGGATTTAGCCCTAATTGGTCTGGCGTAGCCGTTGCTAAGGCTAAATTTTTAAATGTTTATGCTACAGGCAACTTAAGTAGGGTAGGCATGTCGGATCAATTAGTTACGAAAGAAAACATTAGCATTTCTCCAGTACCTTTCTTAAATTTAAGTGCGAATTACGGCTTTAATTGTAAGGCTGAATCACCTTTTAATTTTTAATGAACACTTCGACTTTATATAGTTATATGTCTGGACTCGGTATTCCTACTGGGTCAACCGCGTGTTTGTATGCTTTTACGAGTGGGTCAGGCCAAATTGTGTTTAATGAGTTGGTTAGTAACGAAGAAAACTTCTTAGATAACAATATAAATAAGCTAAATGGAAATGTGCTTCCCGGAATTGCGCTCGGGGACGAAAACCCCTCGTTGGGAACTAGCAATGGAACTGGTTATTTTAATGGTAATGATGCTGTTTACATAGCTCCAGATTTTCAATCTGAAGATTGGACCGTTTTTTTAAATTTTTCGGGCTGTAATTTCCATTCTGGAGATAAAACAACGATAATCTTGTCGTCTGCAAACTCTAGCTTTCCTACTTCTGGCTTCAATGTAGGAATAAACAATTCCCAGCGTTTGTATTTCGAATATTACAACCCATCAGAAGGCATAAATAAATGCGTACACTCCGAAGAGTTAAATGACAAAAATTTAATCTCTATCTCGAAGCTAGATGACAACTTAACCATTTCTACTCACAACTTTCTGGACAGTACTAATCCTTTGTCTTCGTTTAGGGTAAGTGGGTATTCAGGCTGCAAAGATTGGTGCTTGGGGGGATTCTCGGGTCTTGGCACTAGTGATCCAAAGTATAAATACTTCAGTGGTTATTTTGATGATTTTCTATTATTTTCGAGGGGACTTACAAATACGCAAACTTCTCTGCTCTCTGAAGCTTTTTTCATGACTGGTTATTCGGAGGAAGGAACCGTTAATGTAACTGGATTCCGTAATGAAATTACTGGGGTAAAAATTAATTTTTCTGGAATAACGGGAAGTGGAATTAC
>CEUO01011091.1_pt1 | contig 24734 bp, 31 predicted proteins | sample 531391 | NCBI WGS metagenome assembly CEUO01 (sample SAMEA2622799, study PRJEB7988) | marine metagenome | isolation source: saline water (ENVO:00002010), including
GAGGAAGCTACTAATCAAGTAGAAGTTCTTAAAAAAAGCTTTACAGAGAACAACCAAGAAAATATGCAAACTAAAATTCGTCGCAAAGCGAATGGCATGTTTCTTGTAAAATACCGTAAAGACCCAGCGTTTGCAAAGGAGGCTAAAAATGGGAGTGGTAACAAAAAAAATAAAGGAAATACAAAAAAAGGAAAAACTGACACTGGAACAAGTGTTTAAGAAGTATCCACACTTAGCTGCTCTTCAACATGAAGAGATCTTGGCTGAACAAGAAGCTAAGAAAAAACTCGAAGAAAACAAAGAAAAGAAAAAGCTACTCTTGAGTTGATTTAAGATATTCTTGAAAAGCTTCTTCGTTAATTCCCATTATTTTTCTTATGTGGATTCTTATTAAATCTTTATCTTCTTGAGGGGCATTAGCCCAAACCCATGCGGTTGTGTTTTGTAAGTTTTTTATTTTTTTATTTGTTTCAATAATATTGTTTTTAATCTTATGCCTGAGTTCTTTTGTGAGCTTGGGCGTTTTTATTTTTAAGCTTGTTGCGATATTTACTAACGATATCCAATCGTTCCGGTTCATTGCATCAGTTGCTTGATTGAAAACATCAACAAAATTTTCATTTCCTGTTCTGTCTGGATGAGTCTTCATTACTATTTTTTTGTATATTTTATAAAGCTCTGGATCTCTATCAGGCTTTTCTTGTAATTCTTTTATTTCTGTTTCTTTGTCTTCTGGTTTGGGAGTTTGTTTCGCCTCTTCTTCTACAAGACCTTTAGATTTAAAGCTAATTTCCTTTTTAAAATCTTGCTTGAATAAATCCTCATAAATATAAAATAGCTCTTGTGACTCTGATAAAAACATTTGTGCTGCTTTCATTTCCATTTTTATTTTTTTATTTAAGATTTCTTCGCTCATATTTATTAAGTATTCTGCGGAAAGTATATATTTACAGTTAGACACGTAGCATTTTGTGCAAAGGTAAAAAAAAATGAAAGATTTAATGTGGCTCTCTAAAGAACAAGAAAACAATATTTTTGATGATGGATTTGAGAACAGCTCTTCCTCCTCAAAAAACAAACTTGAAGTATTGAATAACAAAATTTATTTCTACTGCAATGTAAATCATGTTAACAACCTTCATCTTAATAAAGAGCTTAAAACTCTTGAATCAAAACTTATTACTTCTCAAGAACTCCTAGAAACTGAAGAACCAGCACCGATTCATCTTCACATTAGTTCTTATGGTGGTTCCGTTTTCGCTGGATTTTCTACTATAGATTACATTCTTAAATCTAAAGTACCAGTCACCACTATTATCGACGGCTGTGCTGCTTCTGCTGCTACTATGATGAGTATTTGCGGAGCCAAGCGATTAATGCACGAGCACGCATTTATGCTCATACATCAGCTTTCCTCTATGTCTTGGGGAAAATACGAAGAATTAAAAGATTCTATGCAAAACAATGACTTGCTCATGGAAACAATCAAAAACCTTTACATTGAAAGAACAAAAATTCCTAAAAAAGAGCTTGAAGAAATGTTAAAACGGGATCTTTGGTGGGACGCCAAGACGTGTCTTAAATACGGATTAATTGACGAGATTATATGAAAACTGTCTACATGTTTGACGTCGATGGGACTTTAACTCCTGCTCGACAACGAATGAAATCCAGTTTCAGAAAGTTTTTTCTGGAATGGAGTAAGGATAAGATTTATTATCTTATCACAGGCAGTGATATAAAAAAAACCCGAGGACAAGTGCCTGAAAGGATTCTTGATAATGCTCGCGGTATTTTTACTTGCATGGGTAATGTTCTACATGTAAAGGAAGAAAAAATATATGAGAACAAATTTGAACCGCCACCCCGATTGTTAAATCATCTTAATCGTTTTCTTCAAAAAACAGGCTATGTTTTACGCACAGGAAATCACATTGAATCCCGACCAGGAATGATAAACTTCTCTATTGTAGGCAGAAACGCCTCACACATGCAAAGGGAAGGATATTATACTTACGATTGTCGCGTCAAAGAACGAGAAAAGATTGCCCACTTTATTAATGAAAACTTTAAAGATCAAATAGAAGCTTCAATTGGTGGCAAAATAAGCGTTGATATTTACCCCGTAGGAAGTCATAAGGGACAGGCTTTCCAATGGATTCATCACAAGGTAGGTACACCACGCACTCACTATGTGTTTTTTGGAGACCAAGCAAAGCCTGGTGGTAATGACTGGGATTTAATTAAAGAAATGGAGCGCTCCAAAGTAAGTTATTCTTATCACTGCGTAAACAGTGATAATGAAGCTTTATCAATATTAAAAGAAATTAAAAAAAAATAACCTCTTTATTTTAACTTGATATCTAAGAGATGATTTTTAGTATCAAATACACTATCTTCCTTGGTTCCATCTACTTCTAAAGATACTCCATCTGGTACATGAAACGGCGTATGTTTATAAATGTAATTTATAAGTTGTGAATGTGTAGGTCCAAAAGATAAATGGTGGAATCTAGTGTGCACCGAATGAATCATTCCAACTAATTTTCCTCTAGTATTAAAAAGAGGAGAACCGGAAGAACCTCCAATCGCAGGGACTGTGTATAAAGAAAATCCCCATTTATACCCAGAGTATCTCCCCTCCAATACAGGCGCAGTTTGGGTATTAAACATTCCAACTGGTGCAGCAATATTATAAATCATATCACCAATAACTGGTGCATCATTTCTTTCTATTCTAACAGGAGCTTTAGAAAATCCTTTTGCGTATAATATACATGTATCCAGTTTGTTATTGATATTTATGGTTATAGTTTGGTGTTTTATACCATTCATATCAATAAGGAATGTTTTTTGTTTTATCTTCGCCCCGCCCCCTAAATCATGTAGAATCGCACGAGGATCACAGCTGTGCCCTGTAGTTAAAATATAAGAACCATGCTCATAAGCTCTTACTACTGCTCCACTTGATGTAGCTCCGAGTTTAAAGTTCATGCACGTTTTTCCAACGCACTTAACCACATCATAACTGGCAACAACTTTTACAAACGAATCAAAAGGAAGTTTGTTTTTTAATGAAAAATGTCCATTAAGTGTACCTCCGCAAGATGCCAAAAATATCAATGAAATCATTAATATAAGAAATTTCAAACTTTTCATGGGATTTTTTCTCCTTGTAAAAATAACTAGAACCTATTTGGTTTTCTATTTATTAATGTAAGGAATATCCATGAAAAAAACATACGTCTTCGACACAAGTGCTATTTTGTCAGACTATAAATGCATCTATGAATACAAAAAAAACGATATTGTTATTCCTTTTAAGGTGTTAGAAGAAATTGACGCGCAGAAAAAACGACAAGATGGTGTCGGGTTTAATGCACGTATGATTATTAGAGAGCTTGATCTTTTAAGAGCTAAAGGAAATATTTATCGAGGTGTCCGTATAGAAAAAGGGAAAGGTTTATTATCTATTCGAGGGTATGATAAAAATCTTTTACCTGATGAATATAAATTATCGAGTGCAGACAATGAGATTATTGGAACAGCCATAACAGAAAGAAAAAGAAATTTCTCTCGTCAAGTTATCATGGTCACTAAAGATATCCACATGCGTGTTAAATGCGATACATTAGAATTGCCATGTGAAGATTATGATAAAGATAAAATAAACAATACTAGCCACGAATCATACACCGGAGTAGTTGAGCATGTTTTAGATGATAAACTTATAGATTATTTTTATGAAGGTCAAGAAGTTTATCTAGACAAAAAAGAAATCCAATTGCACCCTAATCAGTGCATTCTTTTTAAATCAAATCAAGATTTTAAAAAAACCGCACTCGCAAAATTTGTTGATTATGACACGCCAATTAAAAAAATTCCCACTATCAAAAGAGGTATTTGGGGAGTAAAACCAAAAAACAAAGAACAGGTTTTTGCTTCTAATCTTCTCATGAGTGAAGACATTCCTATTGTGTCTTTAGTAGGACCAGCAGGTTCAGGAAAAACGTTACTAGCTATAGCAGCGGGCTTAGAACAAACACTTGGCATGGGTCTTTACAATAAACTTGTAATCTCTAGACCTGTCCAGCCAGTTGGTAAAGACATTGGATTTTTACCAGGAACCGTCGAAGAAAAAATGAACCCTTGGCTTGCTCCGATTAGAGACAACCTTGAGTTTTTAATGTCCTACTCTTATTCTAAAAGAGATAACTACGAAACTCTTGATACCTATATTGAATCAGGCGTCATTGAAGTAGAAGCCTTGACTTACATCCGAGGTCGCTCTATTGCAAATGCTTATATTATTATTGATGAATCTCAGAACTTAACAGCACATGAATTAAAGACTATAATAACTCGTGTAGGAGAAAATACAAAAATTATCTTAACAGGAGACGTTGAACAGATAGATAATCTCTATGTTAATCAACAATCAAATGGTCTATCATATGCGATAGAAAAGTTTAAAGAACACGATTTAGCAGCCCACTTAACTTTAAAAAAAGGCGAAAGAAGTGCAGTTGCGACATTAGCATCAAAAATATTATAGGAGAAAAAAATGCAAACAGAAAACCCTCTCGAAGAAGTTGTAGAACCTGACACTGATTTAAAAAATATACTAGTAGAATATGTAGGAGAAAAAAATGATCCAGAAGATGAACTAGTTACTGTAGAGATGATAGTTGGAACTTTAGCTGATGAGTTTCCTGAATTGGTGCTAGCCGTAGCGGAAGAAAATTGGCATCGCGGATATCACCAAGCTCTTACTGACATAGAGGTAGGAGAAAAGCTGTACGCTGAAGAACTCGAAAAACAAAAAAATGAAGAAGAAAATTAAAGACATTGTTACACACTCTTACAACAAGGCTCTTGCTGAAAGGAAAGAATTTAATTTAAATGGAGCTTTGATTCAAATCGTAGATCCGCTCACTCGTAATATCAATATTCCTGCGATTGTTTCATTCTTAACTAAAAAAATTCCTGTTGAAATATTAAACCTTGTAGATGTGTATTACATAGGAAATTTTGATGTCTTTAAAAAAAGAAACACTAATGCCGCATATATGGATGGAGCCATATATTTAAGTTCTGATCAAGATACAGAAAAAGACTTGCTTGATGATATTATTCATGAGCTAGGGCATGCTTTAATTGAGAAAGATAATATTAATATTTTCGGTGATGGCTTAATTAAGCGAGAATTTATGGCAAAAAAAACTGCCCTTAAAAGGATACTGAGGTCGAAAGGATATGATATACCAAAATTTTTTAATACAACTTCTTTTTCACCAGAAATGGATGACTTTCTATACAAAGAAATTGGATACGAAACACTGAAGCCAATGATCAATGGCTTATTTATGAACCCTTATGCTATAACTTCATTAGAAGAATATTTTACATCTGGGATGGAGGATTATTTTCTTGGCAAAAGCACGTTGTTAAAAAGTATATCCCCAGCACTATTTACTAAACTGGAGTCTTATGATGAATTGGAATATTGAAATAACAAAAGAACAAGTTGTTGTATCACTTACTGTAGAACATATTCGCAACACTAGAGACGAAAAAGCTACTTATACTGTCGATGATGCTCGCGATTATCTAGCGCAACAAAACATTAAAACTAACAAAGTAGTGAGTGATTGTGTTGTTCACAATTACCAAACCCAGCAAAGATGCTCTGGGGTTTGGATTTTTTCTCTTCCTAATAAACCAAAAAAACCGCCTAAGACTGTTGAAAAAAAAGAAAATGTGACTAAAATAACTAATAAGAAAACCATCAAGAAGTAGTTTAATGCCACATATATCTTTTTCTGAGTTAGTTACTTGGAACGAATGTCCTTATAAGCACAAGCTTATTTATCAAGATAAGATTCGTCAATTCCAAGGTAATGAGTTTACGGCGTTTGGAACGTCCATTCATAATGTCTGTGAAAAGGTCCTCTTGGATGAATCCATCGACATGAAAAAAACCTTCCTAGAATCAATGGATAAGGAGCAAAAATCTTTAGAGCGCAAGGGGATAGAAGTAAACAATAAATTCTATTCCGATCTGAAAGAACAAGGCGTTCAGTTAACCAAGCACATCTTACCTGGAGTAAAACAATACTTTGGCTCTTATGAGGTTATCTCTACAGAAGAAAGATTATTAGAACCATCTCTTGTAGATGATGATTATAACTTTAAAGGTTTTATTGATTTAGTTGTCAAGACCGAAGACGGCAAATATCATATTATTGATTGGAAATCTTGCTCATGGGGTTGGGATTTAAAAAAGAAAACTGACCCTATGGTAACTTACCAATTGACACTTTACAAATATTATTTTGCCCTAAAACACAACATTGACCCAAAGATGATTGAAACCCACTTTGCCCTACTTAAACGCACGGCAAAAGATAATAACATTGAGATTTTTCGTGTGACTTCTGGTCCAAGAAAAACAAGAAATGTCTTAACATTGCTTGAAAAAGCAATATACAATATAAAAGCAAAAACACACGTTAAGAATCGCTTATCTTGCTTTCTTAACAGAAAGTGTGAGTTTTGTCATACTGAACATTGCAAAAAATAGAGGTACACAGTGACAGAAAAAATGAAGATCTTAACGATTTCTGACAGCCCCCTCGCTCCTAGTGGCGTTGGAACACAGACTAATTATATGATTCAAAGCCTTCTTAGGACAGGGAAATATAAATTTGTTTCTATAGGCGGCGCGATTAAACATCAAGATTACAAACCTATCAAGACGGAAGAATGGGGAGATGATTGGGTTATTATTCCTGTCGATGGATATGGAAGTCAAGAACAAATTCGTTCAATGATTAGAACTGAAAGACCCGACATGCTTTGGTTCATGACAGATCCTCGTTTCTTCGGTTGGTTATGGGAAATTGAAGATGAAGTAAGACCGTTATGTCCCATGGTGTATTACCATGTATGGGATAATTTTCCTTATCCTCACTATAATGAACCTTTATATTCATCTAATGACGTTATTGTCACTATTTCTAAGGTTACAGATGAGTGTGTAAGAAATGTGTCTCCTGATACTGAATGTATCCATTTGCCCCATGCCGTCCCTAGTGATACTTTTAAACCTTTTCCTAAAGATGTGGTAGAAAATCTAAAGAAAGACAACTTTGGAGATGAAAAAGAAAAATTTATTTGTTTTTGGAATAACCGAAACGCTCGAAGAAAGCATTCGGGTACTCTAATTTTTTGGTGGAAAAAGTTTTTAGATAAAGTGGGGCACGATAAAGCAAAGCTTGTCATGCATACCGATGTAAGAGATCCTTACGGACAAAATCTTCAATCTATTATTGAAGCGACAGGACTAACAAATGGAGAAGTTGTGTTCTCTCAAAATAAAGTCAATCTTAAAGACTTAGCTGCACTTTACAACATGGCAGACTGTACCATTAATATTTCCGACGCCGAGGGGTTTGGTTTGGCAACACTAGAGTCCCTATCTTGCGAGACTCCGATTATTGTTACAATGACCGGGGGTCTTCAAGAACAGGTGACAGACGGAGAAGATTGGTTCGGCGTAGGAATTGAGCCCAGCTCTAAAACAGTAATTGGCTCTCAAGAAATTCCTTATATTTATGAAGATCGTATTAATGAAGATGATTTTATAAATGCACTTTTAAAAATTTATAACATGTCCAAAGAAGAACGAGAAAACCTTGGAAAGAAAGGAAGAGAACATGTTCTTAATAATTACAGCTTCGATCTTTATACAAAAAGATGGGACGAAGTTTTCGAAAAAGTAAAAAATGAACGTGGTTCATGGAGTACGAGGAAGAATTATCAAACTTGGAATTTAAGCGAGGTTAAGTAATGAGAAAAAAGATTTTAGTTAATGGACCGGCTCTATCTCAGTCCGGGTATGGAGAGCATACAAGATTTTTATTGCGCTCTTTAAAAACAAGAGAAGACGTTTTTGATATTTATCTAAACAATCTTAATTGGGGAAAAACAAATTGGTTGTTTGAAGATAATGACGAACGTCGCTGGATTGATTTCTTGTTGCAAAAAACGATGTTTCATGCTCAACAGCGTGGCTCATTCGATTTATCCGTCCAGGTCACCATCCCTAATGAATGGCAACAAATAGCCCCGGTGAATATTGGCGTAACAGCAGGTATCGAAACGACTAAAGTCGCGCCCCAATGGATAGAGAAGTCTTGGGGAGTAGATAAAATAATCACCATTTCAGAACATTCTAAAAATACGTTTGAAAATACTTCTTACCAGGCTACGAACAATCAGACAGGAGAAAAATTTACTGCTAAGTGCACCACTCCCATAGAGATTGTTCATTATCCTGCCAAAGTACAAGAAAAGAAAACATTGGACATGGATTTTGATTATGACTTTAACTTTCTAACTGTTGCTCAGTGGGGTCCTAGAAAAAACCTGGAAAACACAGTAAAATGGTTCATGGATGAGTTTAAAGATAAGGAAGTAGGGCTAATTGTTAAAACAAATTTTGCTAAGAACTGTCTTTTAGATAGAAGATTAACATACAATAACCTACGCGGACTATTAGAGCAGGATAAAGATAGAAAATGTAAAGTTTATTTACTTCATGGCTACTTGACTGACGCAGAAATGAATTCGGTATATCAACATCCTAAAGTTAAGTGTCTCTTGTCTGCAACTCATGGTGAAGGCTTTGGTCTTCCTATATTTGAAGCTGCATATAACGGATTGCCTATTATTGCACCAGCATGGTCAGGTCATGTAGATTTTCTTTACATGCCCAAGAAAGATAAAAATGGCAAGATTAAAAATAAATCCATGTTTTCTAAGGTGGATTATAATCTCATACCAGTCGCAGAGCAAGCTGTCTGGGAGGGTGTTGTTCAAAAAGACTCTATGTGGTGCGATGTCAAAGAATCGTCTTTTAAAATTAAAATGAAAGACATGATAGACAACTGGGAACGTCATAAAAAACGAGCGCTAGACTTACAAGAATATGTTTTAGATAATTTTAATCAAGAAAAACAATATAAAACATTTGTAGACAGTATTTTATCGGTTGTGGAGTCTCCTAAAGAAGAAGAGCTTGTTGAATTTGATTAAAGGAAGAAAATGAATATAATTTATATCTCAGATTTCTTTGTAGAGCATATAGCCGGTGGAGGGGAACTTGTTGACGATTGTCTAATAAAGCATCTTTCTTCACGCGGCTTTTCTGTTTCCAGGGTTCAATCTAACAGCGTTACCCCTGTTTTTATTCAACAGAACAAGGACAAGTTTTTTATTGTTTCTAATTTTGTTAATCTTGATAAACCTCAAAAGAAAGCTCTTGAGAATTGTCGATATATTATCTATGAACATGATCACAAATACATTCTAGAGAGAGATCCTTCCCCATATAAAGACTTTATTGTCCCTGCGGATAGATTGTATAACTTATCTTTTTATAAAAGCGCTCAAGCAGTGATTTGTCAATCCAAATTACATGCCGAAGTTCTTCGCAAGAACATTAAATCAGATAATATCGTTTCTGCTGGTTGCACCCTATGGTCAAAAGAACATCTAGAGATTCTTAAAAAACACCTAGACACAGAAAAAACTAATAAAGTCGCAGTGTTAGATTCTGACAATCGCGTAAAAGGTCGTATTCAGGCTTTAGATTACTGTCAAAAGAAAAACTTGGACTATGAACTCATTAAATCACCCAACTATGAGGAGTTCATTGGACAACTTGCCTCAAAAAGTTCGTTAGTCTTCTTCTCGCAGGTATTAGAGAGTTTCTGTAGGCTCGTCGTAGAAGCCCGTATTCTCGGTTGTAAGCTCATTACGAACAAAATGAATGGTTGTGCATCTGAAGATTGGTTTAAAGCCTCTAAGGGGGCAAAACTCCTTGAATATGTGGAAAATAAACAAGAAGAAGTGGTGGATTTGTTTGTTTCTCTTATAAATGAAGAGAAAAAAGCTTCAAAAAACCAAAAAACAGGCGATATTACAGTAATTTTAAACTCCTACAGGCGTCCATACAACCTAAAGATGCAGATTGAGGCTTTAAAAGCCCAATCTGTAGTCCCAAAAGAGATTTGGTTGTGGGTAAATGCCCATGAAGACAACAAAGATTTCGATTATTCGGGTTTAGGGCTCGATAAAATCTTCAATAACGACTTTAATTGGAAGTTTTACGGCAGATTTGCCGGTGCTTTACTTGTAGATACCGAATATGTCGCTATTTTCGACGACGACACGATTCCAGGCTCAAAATGGTTCGAAAATTGTCTAAATACGATGAAAACACACGAAGGTATTCTTGGATCTGCCGGAATCGTGCTAAATGACAAGTTTTATGTCCAACATGACCGTTGTGGTTGGCCAACTAGCAATAAAGAGACCACAGAGGTCGATTTAGTGGGTCATGCATGGTTTTTTAAGCGAGATTGGCTCCAATACCTCTGGAAAGAGAAGCCACCGACCTGGGATAACGCAGAAGACATACAATTTTCTTATTCTGCTCAAAAATACGGCAATATCAAGACATATTGCCCTCCACACCCTCCAGAAGACCGAGAAATGCACGGATCTATCCTTGGAAACGAACTTGGCATAGATAATAAGGCAACTTCGACCAATTCTGCCGTTTCTCACCAACAATTCTTCTCTGAAAGGGACTTTTGTGTGCAATATGCCCTTAAAAATGGGTGGAAAACAGTACGAGGAGTCACATTATGATGTTAATTTGCTTCGGCACACGCCCCGAATACATCAAAATTAAGCCTATTTTGGACGTTTTTAAGGGTGAAATACCCTATAAAATCCTGTTTACAGGGCAACATACCGACCTTTTAGCCCATATTGAGGGTGATTTTGTGCGTTTAAATGTCCAAAATGGCGATAATCGCCTAGATTCTATTGTTTCGTCTATAATGAATCAGGGTCATATTTTTGAAAACGTTACCTCTGTAATGGTTCAAGGAGACACAACATCGGCATTTGCAGTGGCTTTGGCAGCATTTCACAGGCAAATTCCTGTTATTCACCTTGAAGCTGGGCTTAGAACCTATGATTTAGCCCACCCTTACCCTGAAGAATTTAATAGACAAGCTATTTCGCGCCTAGCAGCGGTTAATTTATGCCCTACTGCGAGAAGTTACTCGAATATAGAGGGAGAAAAGACTCCAGGGCAACGTTTTATAGTGGGAAACACTGTTTTAGACAATTTAACTCATTTAACGCCTTCTTATAATGATAATGTAATTGTAACGATGCATCGCCGTGAAAATCACCACTGGATGGACCAATGGTTTATTAAAATAGATGAATTGGCGGCAAATCACCCTGAATTAAACTTTATTCTACCATTACATCCTAATCCCAATGTCAAAAAGCACGTAGAGCTTCTTCAAAACGTTCTTGTGATAGATCCGGTGCCATATGACGATTTCATGAGCATGCTAGCATCTTGCAAATTTGCTATCACTGATAGTGGAGGACTACAAGAAGAATTATCTTTCTTTAACAAGCTTTGTATCGTATGTAGAACCCAAACCGAACGGAAAATGGGTATTGGAACTTTTTCTTTTTTATGTAAGCATCCTGATGACCTGTCTAGACTCTTTGATAACGTAAATAGTAACTACCAATCGGCAGAGGGTATATCGTCGCCCTATGGTGACGGAAAATCTTCAGAAAAAATATTAAAACTTATAAAGGATGGCTATGTCCAAGGGATTTAAGGAAGATTTTTTTAATCTTCTCAATAAATTAAAAAATAATGAGCATTTTGCCTTTACTCGCTTCTCAGACGGCGAAGTTTTCGTTATGGAGAACAAGCATTTGATCTTACAGGAGAAATTTTGTAAAGTCGGTGATTTAATACATAATTTTGGATACTCTGAGGATGATCATAAGGAATTCGACCCTGACAAGCATCAATTTGTGCGTAAAAAGCTCATGGACGCTTTTAACTTCAAGAAAGAGAATTATTTTGTAGGTGCAGGATGTAACAACTGTACTTGTGAGATTAGAAACCAAATTCCTTGGCTAAAAGAAATGAGACCAGGAGACGAAGAGCACTGGACTTCTCCCAATCTGCTTGTTAACTCGAATTATCCTCTTTTCGTGACACAATTTGTGCCAGAGTTTGCAAATCACAAGGTGGTAATGATTTGCAGCGAGAAAGCCAAGTTTGATAAGGCTCCTTTTGATGTTGTAAAAGATTTCAGAGTTGGAAAGAATTGTATTGTCAACGACCATCATCTTGAAGAGGAAATCAAGACCTGGATGGATGAGAATAATGTCGAGGATCATTTATTTTTATTTTCTGCGTCAAGTTTAAGTGAGATACTTATTCACAAGCTCTTTGAGCATAACACTAAAAACACTTATATGGATATTGGGACATGTCTACATCCATATCTCGGATTGACAGTGGAAAGAGATTATCTTAGAGCTTATTGGAACAATGGATTCCACCCTGATTTGTTTAAGGAGTGCGGCTGATGGATTTTGTAAAGAATAAAAAAGAATACTGGGAATTTATTCGTGAATTAAGAAACGATGAACGAGTCAAGAACGGATTCATCCAGCAAGACCATATTGAAAGGGAAAATCACTTAAAATACATGGAAAAATATGGTAATAATTTCTATATCTGTTTGATTGACGGAACTCCTGCTGGTTATGTTGGAGTTATCGATAGAGATATAAGAGTCGCTACCCATCCAGATTATCAAGGAAAAGGCGTAGGTAAATTTATGATAAACGCTATGATGAACTTGCATCCTGATGCATTCGCAAAGGTGAAAATAGAAAACATTCCCAGCTTAAGATTATTTGAAGCGTGCGGATTTACTAAGAAGTATTACATTTTGGAGAAATAATGTTACATAACCCATATAAAATAGTGAAAATGTTTGAAGAGGAAGTAGCATACTATACCGGAGCGCCTTTCGCTGTCTCTCTGAATAGTTGCACTAACGCTCTGTTTCTTGCTTGTAAATGGGCTGGAGTCAAAGACAAGGAAGTTATCATTCCTAAAAGAACATACCTATCTCCTCCTCAATCAATCCTTCAAGCAGGAGGAAAGCTCGTTTTTGACGACCGAAAGTGGGAAGGGATTTATCAATTAAAGCCGTTCCCTATATATGACGCAGCAAAGCGTCTTACCTCTGGCATGTATATACCGGGTACATTCATGTGTTTAAGTTTTCACATCAAGAAACACCTTAAAATCGGCAAGGGAGGTATGATATTATGTGACAGTGAAGAGGCTGTTAAGTGGTTCAAAGCCCGCCGCTATGAAGGACGAACTGATGGCATGAAGTATCATGAAGACACCATAGATGAAGAAGGGTGGAATATGTATATGACACCAGAACAGGCAGCTAGAGGATTAATGCTTATGCAAAATTATCCTCAACATATGTCGGATATACCAGAAAACCCTCCATATCGAGATTTAACGGAATTTGACTTATTCAAAGACATAGAGGTAAGGAAATAAAATGCTTAGAAGTGATATTGTCAATAGTTTTATAAAAAAATACGACTACAAGACTTACTTGGAAATTGGCTACGGGAATGGGGATACTTTTCATAAGATAGAGCTTCCTGTAGAAGATAAAATTGGCGTTGACGGCGGAAATGGAACCCCTCAAAACGACGCATATGTTACACGAATGACATCTGATAAATTTTTTGAATTAAATAAAAAATTCACTAATAAAAAATTTGATATTATTTTTATTGACGGCTCTCATCTTTGGGAGGATGTAGAAAATGACATGATTAATTCTTTAGACTGTCTAAACGAAGGCGGAACAATTGTGATGCACGATTGCAATCCTGAAAATGTTCACTGGCAAGAAAGAAGCCAATCTCCTCTTGTACCTGGGTGGAACGGCGATACTTGGAAGGCATTTGTTAAGTTTAGATCAACACGGGAAGATTTAGAGATGTTTGTAGTAGATACAGATTTTGGCTGCGGAGTTGTAAGACGCGGCTCTCAAGACCCTTTGAATCTAAATTTAGAAAAATCTTTATTATATGAAGCTTTTGAGCCAAACAAAAAAGAGTGGCTTAATTTAATTTCCATTGAAGAGTTTACAAGCAAGGTCGAGGTTTAAAAAATGATTTACTTTGTTACGATGCACCATAACACTGATAATTTTGTCAACCTACAAGCCCAGAACATTAAAAACTATACTCCTGAAGTTTTTACAAAATATAAAGTTTATTGCGGCTTATCAGGGGTCCCGGATTACCGAGGCGAAGAAAATAATTTCACTAATTATTCATTTTTTAATATTACTGAAGTCATGAATCAGCATTGGTTTAGAATGAATTGGTTAGTAGACAGAATTAAAGAAAATGAAACTATTGAAGATGATGATATCTTAGTGTTCCTGGACGGTGACGCTTTCCCAGTAGATTTTTGGTATCCTAAAATTGTAGAACTTCTTAAAGAAAATGAAATGGTCGCCGCCGACCGACGCGAAGATATTGAACCTCTTTTAGCCGAAGAAATGAAGCCCTACCCTCATCCTTTGTTTTTGGCAACAAAAGCAAAATTCTGGATTGAGAATGAATTAAAATGGGGAATTGATGAAAGCAAAGGAATATCTACTCCTGGCTGTCTTTTAAAATTATGGCTTGAAGAAAATGATTATTCTTACGCACCTTTAGTACGAACAAATGTATTTGATATTCATCCTTTGTTTTTTGGTGTTTACGGAGACTTAATTTATCATCATGGAGCAGCTTCTGGTTTGGAAAAAGTATATGGCTCTAGTGACATATGGACGCGACCAGACCTATCCAAAAAATATGGAGTAGCTTTAGATATCCATGTCCCAGCTATTCCGGCTTTTAATGGATATATGTCAAATTTAGTATGGCAAGCTATAATCAACTTACCTAATTTCATTAATGTATATTTCCGTGGAAAGGAGTAATATGAAGAATTTAAAAAGATTAATTTTTGGATCAGGGAAGCTAGGGCAACACCTATCTAACGAAGAGACTTTATGCATTCCTAGAGAAAAGTGTGATATATCTGATAGCGCTAAAATTCAACAAATTTTTGATTCGCTCCCTATGAAGCCAGAAGTAGTGATTAATTGTGCAGCAAAGACCAATTTGGAGTTTTGTGAAAGCAATAAAGATGTTGCCTTTCAGACGAATACTGTAGGTGTAGCCAATTTACTAGAGAACTGCGCTCAGAAAAATATTAAATTTGTTCATATTAGTAGCGGGTGTCTTTTCGACGGCAACGATTCCATATCCACAGAAGAAAGTATCCCTACACCTGCTGCATGGTATACATATACAAAAAAATGGGCAGATGAATATATCGAGAATTATGGATATGAAAATTACCTAATCTTGCGCCCAAGACAAATGATTTCAGCCAGAGCAAACCCTACCAACATGTTAACCAAGTTCTGTAATTATAAGCGCATTTTTGTTCATAAAGAACCTAACTCTATTACTTGCGTTGAGGATTTTTGCGATATGTTAAATTTCTTGGTTGAAAATAATAAAAATGGCATTTATAATTGTTGTAATGATGGTGTAGTCACTCCTTATGATATCGCCACAGGAATTAAAGAGTATATTTTACCTGAACTTGAAGTAACTGAAGCATCCTATGAACATACTCTTACTTTGCAGGCAAATAAGCGCGTGAATACAATTTTATCTAATGACAAACTTAAGGAAGCAGGATTCACTCCCCGCCATGCTAAGGATGCCTTAAGGTGGTGTTTAGAAAATTATGAGTAAAATCGCACTTGTTATAAATACCATTAGCAAAAATAAAGATATCTGGAATATGTTCTTTAATCAGATTGAAAAGCACGTTCCTTCGTCTTTTTTTGCAAAAAAATACATCTTTGTTGATAAAACAGAAGACGCATTACCAGACGATTACGAAGTAATATATTATGATACGAGCAAAAAATATAGAGATCAATTTTTAACTGGAATATCGCAAGTACAGGAAGAATATTGTATCTATATTTCGGAAGATTACATCCTTTACGAAAACATCGCAGGAGACTTAATAAAAGAATATGCGACCGTATTAAACAATAACCCTCATTTGTCTTTTGTTAGATTTGTAAAAGGGGGAATAATAAACATCCCTTTTCCATGTTTTCAAGGAAGGAAAGACCTTTTTGAACTCCACCACTCTATACCTTATTTCTACACTAATCAAGCAGCGGTTTGGAAGACTAGAGATTTAGAAAAAATACACTACCATGGACCTAACTTACATATTGCTAATATGGATTATGAAAATTCTTTTGAGTGGCGGGCAACAAAAACCTGCCAAGAACTTGATATAAAAGGTCTTTTTTGTTATCATGGCGAACCAAAGAGAGGTATGTATCACTATGACTCCACTGTTTTTCCACACGTAGCTACCGCACTAGTCAAAGGCAAATGGAACTTGAGTGAATATACAAAAGAATTGTCTCCTTTAATAGAAGAATACAAGATAGACACTAGTCAACGAGGAGCTGTTTAATGAAGATAGTTGAGGATCTGTCCATAGAAGTTCCAGATACAAATGCACATCACTGGAAGTTGAATGAACTTAGTAAAAATTCTCATGATGCTGTTTTGATGTACGGATTTAATGCTTCTGCAAATGCTCAACTACATGCTGAATATAAAGACTTTAAAAGAAAAATTTACTTTAATAACTGGGCACCTTGCGAATTCGCTCAGTATAGACCTCATAACAACCAAACAGGCTTTGAATATGAAGGTTATTTTGACGAAGTATATTCTATATGTCCATATAGTAGCGAGTGGCTCAATAACTTCGATCTGAAAAGAGAATACAAGCCAATATTTTATCCTTTCAATTCCAAGATTATACCTGAAAATTGTGAAAAACAATATGATGTCATTTATCATGGAGGTATTCACGGTCAAGAACACTACAACTGTCTTTTGACAATGAAAGAGTTTAATTATAGATATGTTACGATGACTAGTCATATAAATCAAATGACTCAACACTGCCTGCCTTTTGCTACTAATGTAAATTTAAATTTTCAAGAAAAGATAAATTTAGTAGCTAAAAGTAAAATTTCAGTATGTTATAATTTAGTACACATAGCTCCTTCACATGTTCCAGCTATAAAGTCTTACGACAGGTGGAGAGAAAATAAAGCTTTTAGCGAAGTAGACAAATGGAATGTGATGCCGCAATTCAAGACCAGGGCACATGAAGCAGCTATATCTAAAACTTTAAATTTAGTACAGAAAGATTCGTGGAATATAATGGAGAATTATTATGAACCTGATAAGGATTTTATTTATTTCAACAATGAAAGCGATTTAAGAAATAAAATTATTGACGTAATCAATAATTGGCAAGATTATCAAGTTATCATTGAGAGCGCTTACAATAAAGCCATGAATTATACAACTGAAAAATTTATTCAACTAATAGCATCAGGAGAAGAATGGAAATGAAATGTAGAGGATGTGGGTCAGAAAAAATAAATTTGGTATTAGACCTGGGAAATCAACCTTGGTGTAATGATTTCTTGACAGAAGAAAGGGTCGGAAAAGAAGAAAAATACCCTCTTCGCCTGTGTTATTGCGAAGATTGTGAGTTGTTGCAGCTTGATCATACTGTTCCGAAAGAGATTATGTTTGCAGACCATCAATACCTTTCTGGGATGACTACCACCTTAGTAAATCATTTTTATGAAGTAGCCGAAGAAAACGTCAAGCAGTTTGACATGCAACCTGATGATTTAGTGGTTGATATCGGAGGAAACGATGGAAGTCAGCTTCTACAATATAAAAAAGCCGGCGTTAACAATGTTTTAAACATCGAATCAGCCAAGAGGGTATCGAGAATCTCTAGAGATGCTGGCGTAAAGACAGTCAATGAGTTCTTTAACGAAGATAGTGCCAAGAAGCATTTGGGAGAAAAATCTGTAAAGCTCTATAACGCTTCTGGGGTCTTTTTTCATTTAGAAGAATTACACAGCGTCATTAAAGGAATTAAATATTCCCTGCGTGATGATGGAGTACTAATTGTCCAGTTTATGTATGCAGGTGCTATGATAGAGAACGGGAACTTTGATACGATATACCATGAGCATTTGTGTTATTATACCATTAGAAGTTTAAATAATCTTCTCAAACCATACGGAATGGAGATCTTTGATGCCTATGCCTCCGATATCCACAGTGGCTCTATTATAGCTAAAATTTGTCACGAACATAGTGAATTAAATGTAAAGACGAAAAGATTTTTAGCTCTTTTGGAAAAAGACAATGAATACTCCATTGAAAGAACCTTAGAATTTGCTGATAATGTAAAACAGAATAGAAGTGCCTTAAGAGACTTGTTGACTGAAATTAAAGACAAGAATGAAAGTGTCTATGTCTATGGAGCACCTGCCAAAGGAAACACTTTGCTCAATTATTTTGGCATTGACAAAACTCTAGTAGACAAGGCAGTTGAAATCAACCCAATGAAGATTGGTCACTACCTACCTCAATCACACATACCTATTTGTCAAGAAACCAAGGATGATACACCAGACTATTATCTTCTTTTATCACACAATTTTGCAAAAGAAATTATTAATAAAAATCAAGACATTATAGCTCAAGGTGTTAAGTTTATCATTCCTTTTCCTAAACTTGAGGTGATTGGTTGAAGGTTTTAGTAACAGGAGCGACAGGTTTTCTTGGAAGGCATTTGACACCAAAGTTAGACGCCCTCGGGTGGGACATATATTTTTCAAACACTAGGACAGCAAATCTTAATGATATTAATAACTTAAATCTTTTTAAAGACATTAAATTTGATTACATCTTTCATCTAGCGGCGGTAACTAAAGCAGGAGATTATTGTTTAAAACACCCCGGCGACCAATGGCTTAAGAATCAAATTATTAACACTAATATTTTAACCTACTGGTCACAAAGTCAACCTCAAGCAAAAATGATTTGCATGGGAACAAGCTGCTCTTATACACCAGATATTTTTATGACTGAAGACAATTATCTATTAGGAGAACCAGAGCCAAGCCTTTATACCTATGCCATGACTAAAAGGATGCTTCTCATAGGTCTTCACTCGCTTCAAAAAGAATTTGGACTTAAGTGGCTTTATTTTGTTCCTTCGACCTTGTATGGACCCGACTTTGAGCTAGATGATAATCATTTTATTTTTGATTTTATTAGAAATTGTTATAACGCTAAATATAACAATAAAGATTTTGTGATATGGGGCGACGGGAATCAACGACGAGAGCTTATCTACGTCGATGACGCAGTATCAGCTATGATTAATCTCATTGACAACGAAAACGAAGTTTTTAACTTAGGCTCAGGAATAGATCATTCTATTAATGAATTTGCAGAAAAAATTTGCAAATGCTACAATTATGATTATAATTTAGTAAAGCGTGATTTGTCTAAATATGTCGGAGTTAAAGAAAAGAAAATTGACACCACCAAGGTATTGAAAGCTCTGGGTAACAAGGTTTTCTTGAATACATCTCTTGATGAAGGTTTGAAAAAAAGCGTGAAATATTTTATAAATGCAATGGAGAAAGTAAATGATTGATATAAACGTCTTTGCGACAAACTCTTATCTGTATTTAATACAAAAAATCCTACTCCCCAGTATTGTAGCCTATCACCCAGGCGCAGAGGTTAATGTCCTTTTTACTGAAAAAGGTGCTCTTCCCAATATCGGTGGCTCGACTCATGACCCTCAGTTTAAAGACTTAATGACTCATCGCATGGCTCATTATTTAAGAGTTTTAAAGAAGAATAAAGGTAAGAAAGTTTTATTTCTAGATGGCGATATAATCATTTTACAACCTTTTCTACACGATTTAGAGGAGCGATTAGATAATTATGACATTCTGCACCAAGGCGGAGGGATTCTTGCTTTTAATTCAAACGAACACACTATTAAGCTGTTTGAAGATTTTGTAAACCAGTGTATAGCAACAAAACCAGAAGATCGACCCCCTGGTTTCCCGGAGTTCGAACTGCAAGCAGCTTTTAAAGAATATTACGACTCTTCTTTGGTGTCGCTCCTTCCTGAACAATATGGTTATTTGTGCGAAGATCCTTACATGTATCACGCCATGAATAGTGGAAATACAATGCCTGAAAAAATGGTCATTCTTACTTGGGCAGAACAAATAGCTATTAAACTTAGAAATGTCAAACCAACTGAGTCAGAGCGATTTAAAAGATTTAAGAAAAATAAAGAAAATATATTATTTGGGTGCGGTTATGTAAAATATAACGACCCCGCCGACCCCTCTAAAGGATTAGATTATTTTGCCTTCGACTCTTCTAAAACCGAAGCCTTTGTGGATTTGGACATTATTAAAGCCCATGCTGATCATCTTTATTTTTGTTTTGAAGCCTCTTGGGATAACGAAGAGGGTATAGAAAAAGACGATAAAATAGTATATTTCGCTGATATGCGAGAGCCTGGTTTTCCAATTTTTGTTACTCAAAAAGCGGCTCCGTTCTTTTAACGTCAAAGGAAAAATTATGACTAATAGAAAATATTTACCCACACTATCCGAGCTTATAGATCGCCTCTCTATTGTTCAATTAAAAGAGGTGTTTATTCCTGAGCACAAAATGGAATATTCTCAGGAAATCAAAGATATTGTTCACGATATCCAACTATCTCTAAATGAAGGTGGAAAAATTACTGCCGAAACAATTAGAGCAATCGTTGTTCTTTCACAGATGAACTTACACATTTGGCACAATGAATCCAACTATCGCAAAGGAATTAAAGATGGCAACAATCTTGAATTAACTCACGGTATCAATGGCATTAGAAACACTGCTAAAAATAAAATCCAAGAGATTGTTGGAGGCAGGAAAGACTACAAAATTGATTGTCTCGCCGCAGATTTCAAAGATTGGGAAGTAAGCTGGTAGTGAAAGTTTTAGTCATAGGAGACGCTTGTGAGGATGTTTATATCTATGGAGACTGCTCCAGGCTAGCACCAGAAGCCCCTATTCCGGTATTTGTACCCCAAGATAAAACGACCAATGGAGGCATGGCTATGAATGTTTTTGCAAACTTAAAGTCACTGGGTACGGATTGCGATATTCTTCATAATGTTGAAGAAATTACCAAAACACGATATGTGGACAAAAAGACTAATCATATTTTCCTGCGAGTAGATACAGATGATAAAAAATTAAAGAGGATTGAAGAGAATAATCTTGATAAAGATTTCCTTAATCAATATGATGCTATTGTAATATCCGATTACAATAAAGGCTTTCTAACCGAAGAGGATATTGAAAAGATTTGTTATAATCATCCTTTGACTTTCATGGATACAAAAAAAAATTTAGGTCGTTGGGCAAAAGATTGCACTTGGATTAAAATAAACGAAGAAGAATATAATAAAACTTTTAATAAAATCGCCAACTTAGGGCACATTTTTGATGATAAACTCATCGTAACTTTAAGCGAAAAAGGTTGCCGCTATAAGGGAGACATATTCCCAGTAGAAAAAGTAGAGATTAAAGATTTAAGCGGAGCTGGAGATACTTTTCTCGCAAGTTTTGTTTCGGATTATCTTAAAAATAAAAATGCTACACAAGCAATAATTTTTGCTAATGAATGCGCTACGCAGGTTGTACAAAAGAGAGGGGTAAATGTCATTTAAAGAATATTACGAGCACTATCTAACACTACATCAAAACAAATGGAATCGAAGATTACACGTTCTTGGGAACGCTGCGACTATTACATTCGTAACTCTTTGTATTTTACATTCGCTCTGGTTTATGCTACTATTAACACCATTCATAGTTTATCCTTTTGCTTGGAGCGGGCATTTTTTCTTTGAGAAAAACAAGCCTGCTGCCTTTTCTAACCCTTTATGGGCAAAAGCGTGCGACTGGGTAATGTTAAAAGACATCCTAACAGGAAAAATAAGGTGGTAACAAATGGCTAATGTATTAATTACAGGGGGAGCAGGCTACATTGGAAGTGAGTTGGTCGAGTTTCTTCTTCCAGAGCACAAGGTAACAGTGGTAGATAACCTGATGTACGACAGAGATTCGCTTTTACGATATGTTCCAAATAAGAACTTTGATTTTATCAGAGGAGATGTAAGAGACACTGCTTTATTTGAAAAGCTCTTAAAAAATTCTGACATTATCATTCCGCTTGCAGCATTGGTGGGGTTTCCTTTGTGTGACCGCAAACCTGTGGAGGCTATCGATGTTAATTGTGGAGCGAATGAGTGGCTTGCACAAAAAAAATCCAATGATCAGATTGTTATTTATCCTTGCACAAACTCTGGCTATGGCAAAAGCATCGATGGCTCTGTGGTCACAGAAGAATCTCCTCTTAATCCTGTATCTTTGTATGGAAAAACCAAAGTTGAAGCCGAGGATGTTTTTAGACAAACTGACAACTGCGCTACTTTTCGCTTAGCTACCGTTTGCGGTCCATCTAGCAGAATGAGAACTGACCTTTTAGTTAACAACTTTGTCCTGCGAGCCCTACGCGATAGAGTTTTGGTTCTTTACGAATGCGAGTTTATGAGGAACTATGTTCATATTCATGATGTCTGTCGCTCGTTTAAGTTTTTGATTGATAATTGGGATGATTGTAAAAACGATACTTATAACCTTGGTCATGATGCAATGAACATGAACAAGCTTCAGTTAGCAGAGAAAATCGCTGGGCACACTCCGCTTGAGATTATCAAGGCAGAGTTCACCAAAGATCCAGATGTAAGAGATTACATTGTCAGCAGTCAAAAGATTTACGACAAAGGCTTTGAGTGTCTATACGACCTCGACACCAGCATTGAGCAGCTTATAAAGGCTTACAAGATTATTGACTCTCCTTGGTACGCGAACTACTAGATGAAAGTTATCTGGACTAATGGCTGTTTCGATATTCTTCATCGAGGGCATGTAGAGCTTTTTAAGTTTTGTAAATCACAAGGGGACTACCTTGTTGTTGGCATAGATACCGACAGTCGCGTAAAAGAAAGTAAAGGACCCAGCCGCCCTTTCAACAGCCAAGAAGACCGAAAGTTTTTCCTTGAAGCAATCAAGTACATTGACAAGGTTGTGTTATTTTCAACCGATAACGAGCTACGACAAAGGCTTGCTGAAAGCAATGTAGATACAATGATTGTTGGCTCTGATTGGAAAGGTAAACGAGTCGTAGGACAGGAAAAAGTTAACAAAGTTTTATTTTTTGATAGAATAGGAACATACTCTACCACAAGCATTTTGGAGGCAAATAATGACGTATGTAGTTGATATTGATGGAACAATCTGTGAAAAGGTCTCTGGTAACGACTACACACAAGCAGAGCCGCTACACAATCGTATAAAGGTTATTAACCAGCTTTACGACGACGGTTGCGAGATTATTTATTTTACTGCGAGAGGAATGGGTCGTCACAACAATGATGCTGAAAAAGCCATCGCTCAGTTTTACGATCTAACCGAAAAACAACTTGCCTCTTGGGGAGCTAAGTATCATAAGCTTATGCTTGGCAAGCCGGCTGGAGATTTTTACATTGACGATAAAGGAATAAGTGCTCATGTCTACTTTGAATCAGGCTCCTGAAATAATTCATGTCGAAAAAGGCTGGGGTTATGAAAAATGGATAGTAAATAAGAAAGAATACTGTGGGAAGCTTTTATTTTTTCATCAAGGCAAGAGATGTTCATGGCATTATCATAAGTTAAAAGATGAGGTCTTTTATCTTCAATCTGGAGAAATGTTAGTAAAGTTTTCAGAAGAGGATGATATTTCTAAAGCCGAAGAGTTGGTACTAAAACCAGGAGACAATTTTCATGTCTATAGAGGACTACGCCATCAAATGATAGCGCTAAAGCCATCAGAGTTGTTTGAGTTCTCTACAGAACATTTCGATTCAGATTCTTATAGGGTTATAAAAGGAGATTAAGATGAAGTTAGTTGTTATTACAGGATGTCTAGGTTTAATTGGCTCATATGTCACCCGTAAATGCCTCTCTAAGGGCTGGAAGGTCTATGGGGTAGACAACCTTACCTATGCGGCAAACAAATCGTTTCTAGAGGCATTTAAGAGGGATTCTAACTTTACCTTCTTAGAAGAAGATATCGCCCAGCTTAAATCTTTGCCAGATTGTGATTATGTTATTAATATTGCTGCGGAATCTCACGTAGGTAATAGTATCATTGATAGTAGTGATTTTATTGAAACAAACGTGAATGGAGTAAAGAATCTGCTAGATCTTATCCGCCGCAAGCCCGACAATACAATGAAGCGCCCTGTTTTCTTTCATTTTAGCACTGATGAAGTCTATGGAGATATTGCCGATGGTGAGCATGTAGAGACAGACCCGCTTATCCCAAGTAACCCTTATTCAGCTTCCAAGGCATCGTCAGACATGCTTATTTTGGCTTGGGCAAGAACTTACGGTGTAAAATATGTTATTGTTCGCCCAACAAACAATTATGGCGAAGGACAATACCCAGAAAAGCTCATACCTTTGTGCGTAAAGCTTCTCCAGAGAGGGAAAAAAATTAGACTTCACGATGAAGGAGAGCCAATTCGAAACTGGCTTCACGCAGAAGATACAGCAGAGGCAGTTACAACTATTGTAGAATCAGGCAAAGTAGATGAAATCTTTAACATTCCAGGAGATTTTGAACAAAAAAACTGGTTAACTGTTAAAAAAATCATTGAAGC
>CEUO01042281.1_pt1 | contig 24656 bp, 43 predicted proteins | sample 531391 | NCBI WGS metagenome assembly CEUO01 (sample SAMEA2622799, study PRJEB7988) | marine metagenome | isolation source: saline water (ENVO:00002010), including
CAATCAGAAGAAGATCAAGAAAAAGAGGGTGTAACAAAAGAAGATATAGACACTGAAGATTTAGTTGAAATGTCTATAGATGTAGATGATGATGATGTATGTTTAGATTATTTTGATGAAATAGGAATAACATTAGATAATGAAGAATGGTATGAAGCGCATATAGAAGAATTAGATGAACATAATATAGATAGTAGATACCACGAATTTGCATATGCACCTGCAGGTACACCAAATGTTGCAGATAGTTCTAGTGATATAGGTTTGTTTAGAATTTTATATAGATATTCACAAACTTTATCTATTAGTAAAAAAACAGGCAAAGTAACAAGTAGAAAATTTTGTGAAAAAATGGTAGCAAAATCTAAACAAGGTACTTTATATAGAATGGAAGATTTAAAGAAAGCATCGCAAAAAGCAGTTAATAAAGGATTTGGACCAAACGGTTCTAACACATATAACATTGCTTTGTATAAAGGTGGTGCTAACTGCAAACACAAGTGGGAACGAGTATTCTATTTTAGGAGAAGAGTTCCAAAGGGGCAAACATTTGTAGATGTAGATGGAAAAGAATATCAAGAAAATGAATATTTACCTAATGGCACATTAAATAATTTTAAGCTAGTATCACAACAATTTGCTAATGGAAAAATGCCAATGCCAGATGATGCAGAAATGAGAAAGACAACGTGGAAAATGAAAAATCACGGATTTTTAAGACCTAGAAAAGAACGAGAAGAAAGCAGGTCAACACCTGTATAAAATAATTAAAATATGGCAATACAACACACATTATATATATCAGCAAGCAGGTTAAAAAAAGATACTGCATTAGGTGGTTCAGTAGATGACAACCTAATTATGCCTTATATCTTATTGGCACAGGATATGAATATATTACCAATTCTAGGAACTGATTTAGATGCTAAATTAAAAACAGAGATTCAAGCCGACACATTATCGGGTGTTTATAAAACATTAGTAGAAACTTATATTCAACCCGCATTAGTTCAATTTGCGTTTTCAACACTTGCACCATATCTTAGATTGCGTTTCAGTAATAATAGCGTAGTGGTTATGGGTGCAACAGAACAATCTTCAAGTGCTACCTATGATGATATAAAACCATTAATGGACACCGCTACGGATGCTGCTGAATTTTACAGACAAAGGTGCATAGATTACCTAAGAGATAATACAAGTTCTTTTCCTGAGTATTCAAGTAATACAGGTTCAGATTTAGATCCTACCACAAGGAATTACTATGCAGGAATAAATTTAGATTCTAATGTCCCTAGAAGTAATAGATTAAAGAGTTTTTTACAGGGCGCAGATATTACTATTTATGGGTGTTAAGAGAAGAAAATATCCGCAGAGCGTGGAGAATTTTAAGAAATTAAAAAGATATATTAAAAAATTAAATAAAAATGGCAGGACAAAAGTTAACAGACAAGTCGGGACTAGATTTTAATACAAGTGCGGGTGATTTATATATGATTGTGGATGTCGATGACACCACAGGTAGTTCGGCAGGAACATCTAAGAAATTAGATTGTAGGTATGTAATTCAAACAGATGACATTTCTGTTTCAAATAGTGACTTTACATCTATGGACGATAGCGGTGGTGCGGGAACATATGTAACGCTAGTAGACGCATTTGGAACGGGGTATGCACCTGTGATTTTAGGGGTTAATGTGGCGGTTACACACGCTTCACCTGATGATAGTTCTAACAAAGATTTGAAAATTGGATATGTAGTGGACTCAACTCAGTATGCAATCAGCCAACGGCGCTTTATGAGCGGTGTTGGGGCTAATGCGGTTTATCCTATGGCTCCACAACCGGCTTCAGATGGAGCGGGTTCCTCATATGACAACGCAAAAGTGGTTATGTTTTCAAGTGGGAATTTTAACGGGGGTTTTAGTGCTGTTGTTTATATTACTTACCAAGTAATAAAATTATCATAATGAGATACTTACTATTATTATTACCGCTATTATCATTTAGCCAAATCGACTTTTTTAAGTATTCCACCATATACACCTCAATGAGTGTGAACACAAGTATGGTTGAAGATGAAGATTATATTTCTGTTTCTAAAGGTTATGAAGATGTAACTCAAATTAATCCTTATGACTATAATTTAACTATCGGAATTAGAAAAATTGCACGATTTGATTATGAATATAAAGTAAAAACCTGGTACTATGGAAACGAGAAAGCATTTTCTGATAAATCTACAATAGGTAATGCTTTAGGTTGGGAATATCTTTTCAACTATTCTTTTATAAGAACTAGAGGTGATAAATTTACAGAACAAAATTTTTGGTTAAGATATTTAGGAAATAAATGTGTTACCAAAATACAATACACCGACAATCAAAGGGTGGATTTAAAATATAATTCATTTGACACCCGATTAAGAATAACTAAAGGTGATTTTGATTTTAGTCTTGGTGGTGTTTTTCGTGTTCATAACCCTTATGGCTTTGTTCCTATTCGTGATTTTTGGACTCCTGGCGAACAATCGTTTCCACAATTAGCACAAGATTTTGGTTATTCTAGTGAGTTCGTAAATGGTTCGTGGCATTGGTTTAAAGATGGTGAATTATTAGCTACCTCAAATGATGAATTTTATAAACACTATTTTGGACAAGCGATTGCAGATTTTAATACTCAAGAATTAGAGGCGTTGGGTATGCAAAAAGAACTTAGTTTAGTGATGGGTTTAGAATACTATAAATATGATCCTAATTTTTGGGTTCACATTTGGGCTAATCTAATGCCTTTACACTATGGTTTAGATAGTTTCTCTTATGAGTATGAAGAAAATGCCTTAGATGGCTTAGAATGGGACACAGGCGCTATAATTGGCTTTAGGGTTAATAAGCATTTAGGATTGTTCGTTGAGGGTGTGCATTTGAAGTATTGGGGAAAACATATATACGAGTGTAAATTTGGGTTTAATTATTTAATATATTAGTTATGAAAAAATTAATGTTTTTATTCTTTATATTTTCAATTTCATTTTCACAAGATTATGATTTTCAAGAATTATGTATTGCTTGTGCTGAGTCTCAGGGTTTTTATTGTGGAGATGACCCTGCTAATTGGACACAGTATTCGCCAGAGGGTTGTGTTCAAAACTCTTGGATAAATGATGGGTGGATCGATTGTGTAGATGCAACAGATGAAAATGGTGCAGTTCCAACACTAATAGAAGAATGCACCCCACCACCACCAATCTGTGATACTATCTATATAGTAGAATACCTTGATTGTGAAACAGGTTTACCTTGTTATGTTGGATTGCCTCAATTAATTAAAGAGTCGGAAAATACAGATTTTTTATATAATCTTAATGGTGATGTTATTGCAAAACCACAAGGAGTATATATAGAAAATGGTCAAATAAAATATAATATAAAATAATGGCAACAAGGAAAAAATGTATATGCGGACAAACAAATAATTCTGAGGGGTTTTGTGATGGTTCGCACAGTAATGTTTGTGAAGATGATTTAGATCAAAATGAAGATGTTCCTTTTGCTGATGAAATAAAACAATAACAATATGGATATATTTAAAGATAATAACGATTGGAATGAAAAAGCCATAATTGGATTTGTTGCTTTCTTAATAATGTGTTTAATAATGATAGCTGATTTACTTACAGGATGGGTAGGAAAAGACCTTGTAATAAATGAATTTATTTACAATAGTTTTGTTTGGATTGTTTTAGGGTGTTTTGGTATTAGTGGAGTAGAAAAGGTGTCAAGTAATAAATGTGATAATTCTTGTAAGAAATGAAAATAAACGAAGGTTCTGAATTTACTTTAGATTTAAAAACTATAATTCTAATTGTCGGTGGTATTATATCTTTATCTGCTACTTATTTTACTTTACAAGCTGAAATTGAAGTTGCTAAAAAATTACCTGAGATGCCTATAAGTGAAAAAGAATTTGAATTAAAAGATAAATTAATTCGCCAAACCATACTCAATAACGGCACACAATTAAAAAGTCAACAAGAACAATTAAATAAAATTGAGAATAAAATTGACAAAATAGATGAAAGGTTATATAACATTAATAATAAGTAGTTTATTTTTTATAAGCTATTCGCAAGTTTCCGTAATTCATTTTAATAGTGAATGGAACGCAGATAATAATTATGATATTTCAATTCTAAAAGATTGTGAAAAATCAGATGTGGTTATTTGCAATAGTCCTGAATTACAGGAAAAATACAACATCTTTTCAGTACCTACTGTTATTATATTAGATAATGATATTGAAATTGCAAGATTTGAAGCAAATATAATGATGCAATTAGAAGCGACAAAAGAAGAAATTCAAGACCAAATTGAAAAGATTCACCTAGCTAAATTCGAATGAAACTTTCTAAAAATTTTACATTAGAGGAATTAACAAGAAGCAATACCGCAGTTAGAATGGGTATAGACAATACCCCCTCTAAAGAACATATATTAAAATTGCGACTATTAGCCACCGAATTTTTACAGGTTCTGCGTGACCGTTTAGGACCTCTTAGAGTTACGAGTGGCTACAGGTCGCCTGAATTATGTGAAGCTATTGGCAGTAAAAAAAGCAGTCAACACGCAAAGGCAGAAGCCATTGATCTACAATATTTTAAAAGAGGTCAAATGGATAATCTAATGATATTTCAAGCTGTTGTAGATTCAGCATTAGAGTTTGACCAAATGATTTTGGAATTTGGCGATAGTACCGAAACAAGCGACCCACTCTACCCTGATTGGGTTCATCTTAGTTGGAAAGTGACAGATAATAGGCGACAAATATTAGTTGCTTATAAAGACGCAAACAATAAAACCAAATATAGACATAAATTAAATTATAATTCGGTATGAACTTTATAGGTAAATTATTAGGTGGTGATTTTTTAAATGGTGTTAATAAAATTGTGGATAATGTTGTAACTACGGATGCTGAGCGTAAACAATTAAAAAATAACTTGCGTGAAATAATAGCCAAAGCTGAAAGCCAAGCACAAGAACAAGTAACAAGAAGATGGGAAGCAGATACTAAAGCGGGGTGGCTACCTGCAAACATAAGACCATTAACCTTGATATTTTTAACCTTTGTGTTTGTAGTAATATCAGTATTTGATGGGAATTTGGGTGGGTTTTCAATATCATCAGCATATTTGCCAATTTATCAAACTTTGCTACTTTGTTGCTATTCTGCCTACTTTGCAGGACGCTCCATCGAAAAAATTAAGAAAAAATAATTTGAAAAAAGACTATAGATTAAGACTTAGCAAAACCGAAAAGAATTTAATTGAAGAATATAGAAGTAGAGAAAAAAACGATTTTCGCAATGTTTTGGTGGTGGGTGATTTGCACGAACCCTTTTGTCTTGATGGATATTTAGAGCATTGTTTATCAGCTTATGAAAAATTTAATTGTACTGATACAGTATTTATTGGCGATATTATTGATAATCATTATAGTTCTTTTCATACTGCCGATCCTGATGGTTATGGAGCGGGTGAAGAATTGGATAGGGCAATAGATAAAATCCAGGTTTGGTATAAGTATTTTAAACACGCTAAAGTTTGTATTGGAAACCACGACGCTATTGTAAGGCGTAAGAGCTTCGAGGTGGGGGTTAGTAAGAAATGGGTTAGAGATTATAGTGAAGTCCTTAGAACGCCTAATTGGGACTTTAAAGAGGTTCATAAAATAGATGGTGTAATATATACACACGGAACAGGAACAAGTGGCAGAAATGCAGCTGCTAATAAAGCCTTACAATTCGGACAACCAACCGTACAAGGTCACATACATACGGAAGCATCCGTTATAACTGTTGGTGAGCATTGGGGTATGCAGGTTGGATGTGGTGTAGATAGACAAGCATATGCTATGGCATACAGTAAATTCTTTCCTAAAACATATAAAATAGCTTGTGGAGTCGTTTTAAATAATGGCACACAACCTATTGTTCTACCTTTGACAACTCTGTCAAAACAATAATTTTTACTTTATTATTAAATTTTTTTTCTTTTTATTTGTTTTATATTAAATTTATTTTATATATTTGTTTTATTGTTAATTATTAAAAACTTATAAAATGACCAAAATATATAAAAATATCGAAATGGATGTAGAACAAATATCAACAAGCATAATGGTATTTGAGAAATTTATTAATAATGAAAAAAAAGACATTGAATTTTTTACTGACAAATTAAATGGTAGTTCTTCTACAGAAGAAGTAAAACAATTTCAAAAACACATTAAATCAAGTAGAGAAAAAATAACAGGATTTAAGAATTTAATTAGTCAAATGTCAAACAATCAATTCATCACTAAACATATTTTATAATGAAAGAATCAGTAAAACAAGAATTAACAGCATATATAAATGAAAATAAAAATGATTATTCTGAAGAATTACATTATCACCTTTTTAATCAAGATTATTATTTAATAGGATACCACCAATGTCAAGAATGGTTAGATCAACACGATATTTCAGTATTTGAAGCACTTGAAACTATTAGGGAATATGAAGATTTCCATTTTGGGGAATGCAAGTCTTATACTAATGCAGAACAGACCGTTAATATGCTTGTTTATATATATGGAGAAGAATTATTAACTGAAATGGAATTAATATGAAAACTAAAAGAATACAAGATATAAACACCTTTCATTGTTCTGATAACGAAGTTTGTTTATCAGGTAAAGATGAAAACGGAAATGAATTTACAATAGTTTTAAATGCTTTTGAGCTATTGGAATGGTTAGATATAGAATACATCAAAAAGCAAACATTAAAATATATAGAACAGTTATGAAAAATTTTAATTTTAAAGAGGGTACTCAGAAACAAGTTCTTTATGATTACCTACTAACAGGAAAAACTATTACAACTAAAAAAGCTATGATTGATTTAGGCATAGCAGATTTACAAAGTGTAATTAGAGATTTAAAAAAAGCAGGTGTACCAATAGACACTCGGGACATTAAAGTACATACCCGATACACTAAAAAAGATGGTTCACCTAAATATGCTTATGTAAGGGAATATAAATTAGAAAGTGTATTTGAATGTAATACACATACATCTACCTTTAGAACAGCAGAAGAACAAGCCGAATGGGAACAATGGGAAGGCGAAAATCCGTTTCCTGAAGATCTAGCTAAAGAAATAGAAAAAAAACATCAACATAGTCATAGTGGTAACTGTTCGTATTTAAATAAAGATAATGGTATGGTTAGTACAGTACAAAGTTGGTTAGATAGAATTAAATAAACTTATTAGTTTATTAAAATAATTTGATTAAATTAGTGTTTAAATTAAAAATAGTTAATATGGATTTAAATAGAAGAAGACAGGATATTATTAGTTTTGCAATGTATAAAAACAAGATCACAAAATTACAACTATCTAAAGCGCTTGGAATTTCATACCCAACAATGCTTAGTAAATTAAAACAGACAGGAGATTTAAAGTTAAAAGAAGCTGATAATCTTTGTACTTATCTGAATATAAATTTAAACGAGTTTTTAACCTTAAATAATTAAAGATGCAGGAAACTAAAAAAGATATTTTAAATAGATTATTTGTAGAAAATAATTTAACAAGTGAAGATGTTTTTAAACATCAACACTACACCATCATCACCCGTAATGGAATTGAAAAGATACAAGCTAATATGAATATATATATAGAATATGAGGTGATAAAATGTGAACCAAATTTTGCGGTTGTTAAAGCAAAAGGTGAAATAACAGATCAAAAATTTATACAAACATTTGGTAGTGCTTTAAAAGGTAAAAGTTATACAGATGGAAATACTAATAGTTGGTATGTAATGGAAATGGCAGAGAAAAGAGCAATGAGCCGTGCAGTATTAAAGTTGGCAGGTTTTTATCAATTAGGTTGTTTTGCCGAAGATGAAGCAGATGCGTTTAAAAGGAGTAATAATTAATAAATAAATAAGATGTATAAAATAAGAGGAAAAATTAAAAGTATAGAAACATTAAATATTAACACTCAAAAAGGTGATTTCGTTAAAAAACTAATTACAATAGAAGAATTAGATACGGGGTTTAATCACGTTCAGCAGTTTGAGATTTTTGGACAAGAGAGAATAAATGTAATAGAAACTAATCATAAATTAAAAGAGGGTTTAATAGTTAATATAGATTTTTATATAAAAAGTAATGATTTTAAGGGAAAATTTTATAATACTCTAATGGTTAAAGAGTTGAGAATAGAAAACACTTTTATAGAAGAATCTACTGAAGCACCCTTCTAATTATAATGCCTGTATTTTATAATATGGGCATTTTTTTTATATTTAATGATTATGAAGAAAATAAAACAAACATATTTCAGTCACGATTCTAATAGTAGAAATGATATTAAACTAATAAAAGTAAGAGCAAAACACGGATATCAAGGCTATGGTATATACTTTGCTTTGATAGAATTATTATTTAGCGAAGATAATAAACTTTGTGTAGATGATTTTGAAACACTTGCTTTTGGTTTAAATTGTGATTCAGATATACTAAAAGATATTATTTTAAACTATCAATTATTTATAGTAGAAGATAATTGTTTTTATTCTAAGAGATTAAATACCACTATTGATGAAATAAACAAAAAGAGCCAACAAGCGTCTGAAAATGCAAAGAAAAGGTGGTCTAATGCGACAGCAATACCACCGCATTCCAACGGTAATGCTATTAAATTAAATAAAAATAAATTAAATGAAAATAAATTAAATCAAACAACTAATAGAATACACGATTTTAAAAAATCGGTATTTACCCACAAAGATTTTGATAAAGAAGATTTAGAAAATTTTTATGCCTATTGGTCAGAGTTAAATAAGTCAGGTAGTAAAATGAGGTGGGAACTTGAGCGCACCTGGAATTTAAATCTACGATTAAAGAGGTGGGTAAACAATGGGTTTAATAAAGAAAAAAATAAAATGCCTGATTATTTTGATGAATTATTATATAAAAAAATGGATCGTGAGGGTAGAAAAAAATATGAAGAAAAATTAAAGTCACTTGGATATGAATATATATATAACCCTAATAGTGGCGGAAAATGGATTAAAAAGTAATTATTATGAAAAAATTCAATTATTCACGAAAAGCATATTATACTGAAAATGAAATTCACCAAGAAACTTTTAGAATCACGAACTCTTGGGAGCGCAATTTATTATTGTCAGAATTTTTAAATAAATTAAGTGTAAAAGATAAATTAGAAATTATAGAACAATATTATAGAGGATAGGGGGTGTAAAAAGCTGTTTTAAGATTTGGTCATCACGCAGCTTTAAATGTGTTCTATACACCCCCCCTCTTTGACTCGAACCACTATGAAAAATAGAAATTTAACACATAGAGATGATTGGAAAACACCACAAGATTTTTATAATAAATTAAATGAAGAATTTAATTTTGATTTTGATCCCTGTCCATATATGCACGATATGTCTTGGGATGGGTTAAAAATAGAATGGAAAAGTAGAAATTTTATTAACCCACCATATAGTAGAAAATTAAAAGAAGCCTTTATAATAAAAGCAATAGAAGAAAGCAAAAAAGGAAAAGTTTGTGTTATGTTATTACCCGTATCAACATCCACCAAAATATTTCACGACCATATTCTACCGAATAAAAAAGAAATTAGATTTATTAGAAGAAGATTAAAATTTAGTGGATATAATACAAAAGGGGAATATGTAGATAATAAAGTTGGTATGCACGACTCAATGCTAGTTATATTTTAAAATGAAAACAATATCAATTTTAATTTGTTGGGTTATTACATTATATATGCTAATAAACACAAACAATACTATTAAGGACTTTAACTGTAATATTAAAAATTTAGAAGATATTTCACAGACCTTGTTAATAGATTCATTACAATTAGAGATAATGGAAATTGGAGCGGAATTAGATTCAATGTATTTAAAACACGATTAATGAAAGAATATCAATTACAAAAAGCAGTTTGTAAATATTTAGATTTAAACAATGTTTTATATTGTGGTAGTATGGGTGGACAATATCAAGTTCATTTTAGTCAGCGTATAAAAGCCAAAAAGTCTGGCTACAAAAAAGGTTTTCCTGATTTATTTATATATGAACCAAGAGGCGATTATTATGGATTAGCAATAGAATTGAAGGTTGGTTATAATAAGCCAACTAAGGAACAATTATATTGGCAAAAAGAGTTAAATAAAAGAAATTATAAATCTTGTGTTTGTAAAGGAATAGATGAAGCATTAGATACAATAATCAATTATTTAAATGAAAGTTAAACCTACATTCTTCAACACAAGAAAAGACCGCTTACATTGGGATTACATAGATACTAACAGTTACCTGTTTACAATTTTATTTGAGAGTGGTGCGGAGTTATGTTTTGTTTTACGAGATTTGAAAAAAAACAATTCTATAAAGAATTATATTTATAAAAGGTTACATAAAAGATTTGGAAACATAGCAGAGGTAGATATTTCTAAAATCTCAAGTGTAGAATATAATTTAATGAAGCAACTGAATATACCCTCTATAATAAAAATATGTTAAACGAATACCTTGTAGCAAACTATGATAAACTAAAGGATATGGTTTATAATATAAGTAGTGGCAGGGGTTCAGATGATTTATTAAGTTTTGTAATTGAAGAATTATATAAATGTGATCAAGATAGAATAAAAGAAATTATAGATAAAAAGCAAATGACATTTTATGTGGCTCGTGTAATGGTTAATCAATTCTTTAGTAAAACAAGTAGATACTACTATAAATACAAAAAGTATTATGAATATCACGTTTCGCAAATAGTAGAACAAATTACCGAAGATGAAGTTGATTTTATAATAGAAGAAAAGGAATTAATAGAAGAACGGTTAAATTGGATAGATGACAAATTAAAAGATTTATATTGGTTTGATGCAGAGGTTTTTCGCATATATTACCGAGAGGGCTTTAGTTTAAATCAGATGCAAAGAGAAACTAAAATAAACCGCAACACCCTTCACAAAGCAATAACAAATGTAAAAACCTATTTAATAAATGAGAAATAATATGTTACAAAACGAAGAAGATTTTATAGCTAATGTTTTAGTTGGAGTCACAATTATGGCATTAATAACTTTATTTTTAATAGCACTATGGTAAAAAGTAAAGGATTAGGTGATTCAGTAGAAAAGGTATTAAAGGCAACAGGAATAGATAAAGTTGCTAAAAAAATACTTGGTGATGATTGTGGGTGTGAGGAACGCAAGAAAAAACTAAACCAAATGTTTCCTTATAGTAGACCATTTACTGATGATGAAATGTCTATATATGAATCGGTATTACCTAGATTGGATAAAGGAACAATAACAAGAGATGACCAGGCTATTATGGTAAAACTATATAATAAGGTTTTTAAAGCCAATAAAAAACCAAGTGGTTGCAGTAGTTGTGTTCAACAAACATTAAGTAAATTAAAAAAAGTATATCAAAATAGTTGTAAAACAAATGGCTAAAAGAATAATATATGATCATAAAATAAAAAAACGCAAAAAGCGTAAAGGTATACATAGTAAAAATAATAAACCCATTAAAAAATATAGAGGACAAGGGAGATGAATAAAGAAAGCCAAATGTTTAGATTTTGTTTGCGTTGTGTAAGAATGACCTTAGTGAAAAATAATTGTTGTAATTTTTGTAAAGGAAAATTTTTAGTAACATCACACAAGGATGATTTGAAGTTAATGCCTAGAAAGAAATATGAAGAAGCATACTAAAATATATATGCAGTTCTTCGATTATGGAGAACAATCGTTTGTTATGTGTGAAATGTGTCAACAAGACCGTGCAGTAGACATTCACCATTTAAATTCACGTGGAATGGGTGGTAGTAAAAATAAAGATTACATAGAGAATCTAATGGGCTTGTGTAGAGATTGCCACAATAAGGCAGAGTCAGATTCGGCATTTAATATGTTCTGTAGGATAAAACACCTGGAGAATGTATGCCACCAAATATATGCTAACCAAAAAAGATTTAAGAAATGAACATAGAATTAATAGCTATAAATAAACTAAAACCCGCTACATATAATCCACGACAGATTAGCACAAAGCAGTATAAAGATTTAAAAGAATCTATAGAGCGATTTGATTTGGTAGATCCCATAATAATTAACAAAGATTTTACAATAATAGGTGGACACCAACGCTACAAAATATGCAAGGAATTAAAACACAAAGAAATTGATTGTGTAGTATTAGACCTATCAAAAGAAGAAGAAAGAGAATTAAACATTAGATTAAATAAATCAGGTGGTGAATTTGATATGGATGTTTTAGCTAATGAATTTAATATAGATGATTTAGTTGATTGGGGTTTTAAGCATATTGACTTAGGATTAAATGTAGATAAAATACAACAAGACTTATCAGATAAAATAGATTTACAGTATAAAATAGAAGTAGAAGTAATATCTGAAAAAGAACAAGAGGAATTGTTTAATGATTTAACAAAAAAGGGATATATATGCCGAATTTTAACATTGTAAAAGAAGTAAAACCAAAAAAAAGTTTTAGAGTAAGCTCAATTATAGGTAAATTTGATTTACAAACAGAACATATTAAAGAACAATTTACAGGCAATATAGATTTAGATGATAATTGGCAAATAGGCGTAATTGTTGGAAGTAGTGGTAGTGGTAAAACTACAATAGCAAAAGAGTTATTTCCCGATAGTTATATTACAGACTTTAAATATAAAGAAGAAACAATTTTAGATGATATGCCTGAAGATAAAAGTGTAGATGAAATTACTAGAACTTTTAATAGTGTAGGTTTTTCTTCTCCACCAAGTTGGTTAAAACCATATTCAGTATTATCTAATGGACAAAAAATGAGAGTAGATTTAGCTAATGGATTATTACAGGACAATGAGTTAATGGTCTTTGATGAATTTACTAGTGTAGTAGATAGAAATGTAGCACAGATAGGAAGTTATACAGTCCAAAAAGCAATAAGAAAGACCAAAAGAAAATTTATTGCTGTCAGCTGTCATAGTGATATAGTCGATTGGCTCTTGCCTGATTGGATATTTAATACTGATTCTATGACCTTTCAAAAACTTGAAGGGCAAAAAAAAAATAGACCAAAAATTAAATTTGAAATATACAAAACAGGAGATAAATCAATTTGGAAAATGTTTGCTAAACATCACTATTTAAGTCATTCACATAATAACGCTGCCAATGTATATGTGGCATTTGTTAATGAACAATTAGCAGGGTTTATAAGTATATTGCATCAACCACACGCAAAGGTAAAAAATATAAAAAGAGTTCATAGAGTTGTTGTTATGCCTGATTTTCAAGGAATTGGAATAGGTGTTAGACTATTAGAATATATAGGCAAAAAATATATTAATAATAAGTTTAGATATAGAATTACAACATCAGCTCCAAGTTTGATAAATTATTTTAAAAATAGTTTGCAATGGAAATGTGGTTCTTTTGGAAGAAAAAAAAATCACGGTGGCACATTAAAGGTTGGAAAATTCGGTAGTGAAAACAGAATAACCACAAGTTGGGAATACAAATTATAATAGATTAAATAATACAAATGGCACACAATAAAAAAGAGAAACTATTAAAAGCGTTAAAAGAAACGCAGGGCTTAATATACCACGCTTGTAAAAAAGCGGGTAATATAAGTAGAAGCACATACTATCGTTATATGCGAGAAGATGAAGAATTCGCTAAAGCTGTTGAAGATATTAAAGAAGCACAGATAGATTATGTAGAGGGTGAATTGATAAAAAATATATCTAAAGGTAAAGAAACAAGTATCATCTTTTATTTAAAATCTAAAGCAAGAGATAGGGGTTATGCAGAAAAGTTAGATATTACAAGTGGTGGCAAAGCATTAACAGAACTTAAAATAGAAGTTATTGACACAGGCAAAGATTAAAACAACCAATGTCTTTCACAAGGCATATAAATCAGATACTAGAATAACCTGTTTACAAGGTGGTACTCGTTCTAGTAAAAGCTATTCCTTAGCGCAATTATTTATAGTTAAATGTTTAGAAGATACAGGCAAAACATATACTATCTGCCGTAAAACATTACCTGCATTAAAAGCTACAGCATATCGTGATATGTTACAAATCTTAAAAGAATTAGATTTATATAGTGAAGAAAACCATAATAAATCAGAACTATCTTATCAGCTTAACGGAAACCTGTTAGAGTTTATTTCTGTAGATCAACCACAAAAGATTAGAGGGCGTAAGCGTAACTATCTATGGTTAAACGAAGCCAACGAATTTACATATGAAGATTGGCAACAGCTTATACTAAGAACAACAGAAAAAATCTATTTAGATTATAACCCCTCAGATCCTTATTCCTGGATATATGATAAAGTAATAGTTCGTGATGATTGTACCTTTATTAAATCTACATATAAAGCAAATCCTTTTTTAGATGAAGATACTGTAGCTGAGATTGAAAGATTAAGAGATTTAGACCCTGACTATTGGCAAGTGTATGGATTAGGTGAAATTGGTTCTGTGCAAACAATGATATTTAGAAAGTTTGAATTGGTAGATGAAGTACAGGGCAGATTAATAGGTTATGGATTAGACTTTGGGTTTACTAATTCACCATCTGCTTTAGTTGCAGTATACCAATCTGATGATAATTTATATATTAAGGAAATGCTTTATGAAAAGCGATTAACCAATACTGATTTAGCTAATAAGCTAAGGGAATTTAGAATAGATAGGCAATCAGAAATAATAGGCGACTCAGCAGAACCTAAAACAATCGAAGAAATATATAGACAAGGATTCAATATAAAACCCGCTAAGAAAGGTGCAGGAATACACTTAGGCATTGATATAATGCGTAGATACAAACTGCATATAACTAAAGATAGTTTAAATGCAATAAAAGAATTTAGAGGTTATAAATGGGCAACAGATAAAAATGGTGATGTGTTAAATACACCTGTAAAAGTTAATGACCATTTAGTAGATGCAACTCGGTATCTATGTTTAAATAAGCTGTCAATTAACCATAGTGGCAAATACTATATATTGTAAGAAAAAACAAATAATCAATTTTTATATTTATAAGTAATGAGGGAAGTAAAATTAACAATACCCGATAGGTGGTCTGACATAACAATAGAAACCTATCAAAAGTATGTAAAGATTCAAGAGGGTAAAGGAAGTGAGAAAACAAAGGTTTTAAAGAGTTTAGCTTTGTTATGTGGCACTAAACTTGTGGTAATAAAGAAAATGGCTTACAAGGACTTATTAGAGATAATGGGTATAATTAAAAAGCTAATTGATACAGAACCCGACAAAGGAGAATTTAAAAAGATATTTAAGTTTAAAAATGAAGATTACGGTTTTTGTCCTAATTTATCTCAAATTACTACAGGTGAATACATAGATTTGGAAACATATTGCAAAGAACCTATTGAAAATTTACATATTATAATGAGTATTTTATATAGGCGGATTTCATTTAAAAGAGGTGAAAGGTATGCAATAGAAAGCTATAATCCTGACCAATTTAAAGAAGAATTATTTAAAGATTGTCCAATGGATATAGCATTAAATTCGCTAGGTTTTTTTTTGACTTTAGGAAGCAAATTAGCGAGGATTTCGCTCAATTATTTGAAAGCACAGGAAACGAAACCACAAAAGGTGTGACAATGCAGAGCAAATGGGGATGGTATAACATTCTATATAGTTTATCTAATAGCATATTAGATATAGATAAAATAACAAAATTACCAATAAGAGAAGTGTTAACTTATTTAGCATATACTCAAGATTATAACGCAAAACAAAACAATAATTATGATAAGTTTTAGAAATGTAGTAGGATTTTTAGAAACAATAGCAGATAAGCATTATGAGATTAAATCGTTTCATAGTGGTTTTATGGATGAAGTCGATATAAATAAACTTGGTGCAACAGATTATATTATACTATATGCAGAGCCAGGACAAGCCGTTGTAGATAAAGGTGTATTAACCTATAACTTTACATTGTATGTTTTAGATATGATCAATGAAGATTTAGGTGATGCCCCTAATAAAGAGCGATTAGGTAGAATAGATACATTAAGCGAAAATCTGAGCATCTTGCAAGATGTTATAAATGAATTTCACCACAGCTTATATAGTACAAGTTGGGTAGATAATGAGGTTGTGTTAGATTTACCAATAACAGCAGAGCCATTTACAGCACGATTTAACAATCTTTTAACAGGATGGAGTGCAACCCTTAGTATGCAAGTAAACAACCCTAATAACCTTTGTATATCACCAATAGAAGCTAATTCATAATGCAATTTAAAAACACCATACAATCATTACAAAAATTAGGCGGTAGTGTAATTAAAGAGGGTCGTGGCATTCTTAAAAAGAAGAAGAAACAAACTAGATCCAATACATTATATAATGATTTTGACTATTTAGTTACTAATACAAAAGATACTGTAACCTTAGAATTTGAATTTGGTAGAGCAGATGATTATTGGGCATTTGTAGATGAGGGAGTTAGAGGTGCAGGTGGTTATAAAGGTAGTGGAAGAATGAGAGGGCAAGGAAGTCCTTTTAAATTCTCTAGCAAAATGCCACCACGACAACCATTAATAAATTGGATTAAAAACAAACCATTAAAAGGTAGAGATAAAAAAGGGCGTTTCATTTCAAATGAAAGTTTTGGTTTTCTTATACAAAGAGCAATATATCAAAGAGGGTTAGAAAGAACTCAATTTTTTACAAGACCATTTACAACACAATTAAAAAAACAAGAAAAAAAAATAGTACAAGCATTTGCGGATGATTTAGAAGTATTATTAGAAAAAACATTAAAAGATTAAATTATGGCGATAGGAATATTTTCATTCGAACAAGAGCCAATAGGTGATTCTGACAAATTACCTGTTATTACTAATTGGACACCCGTTGTACCTTATACTGCTAAACAAACAAGTATGACGGAAATTTATTATTTTAAATTTGTATTAGATGTGAGGTTAACGGATGCTTCAGGCACTTTATTGGCTAAAATGAAACAAAGACAAAATGGAGTTAGTTCTACAACTGATGTTTATTCCGTTTTTGATATTAAAGATGTTGTTAATTCTGTGCTATATGACACTATCGCAGATGCAAACGATACAACTAAATCTATACACACATTAGGCGCCAATGTTGCTGCAGAGCCTTTTAGTCAAAATAATAATCAATTAAGAACTATATATGTGAAAGGCTATCAAGAATTTTCAACTGCACAAAATACATCACCAAGCCTATATTTAACAAGCTATGCAGAGGACACTAAATTTTATATGCAGGCTTCTTTACCTTTAAACACAGCTAGAGGCACCGCAGATTTTCAAACTACTGCCTTTTCAAATTTTCAATTAGATGGTTCTTCAAAAAAGTTTTTGAGCGATGTAGCATCTTCTTATAATTCAATAGCGAATGTTACAGGATATGTAAATGTGGTTAGAAGCACAGATTATCATACGGTTGCCTTTTTAAATGGTGCAACTCATTTAGATAGTTCGGGTTCATTTTTTCAAATTAAATACTATGATTCAGATGGCATAATAGGAGTTGCACAAGAGATAGAAAACCATAATGCAACAGGTGGCGCACAACCTGTGTCAACTGAAGAAGTAGGTACAGACGCAGAAAGATTAATCTATTTTGGTTGTGGTCCTGGTAATTTACAAGCACAATCTGCAGTACCAGGCGCAAGACCTTCAGCATTTTCAGGGTGGACATATTATACTATACAAGCATTAGATAGTTCAGGTGGAACTGCTAAATCGGCTTTATATTATTTTGTTCAAGATGATGATAATTGCAAAGGTTTTGATGTAAGAAGATTAGGGTGGCGTAATAGTTTGGGGTGTTATGATTACTTTAATTTTAAAAAGAAATCTACACAAACAATAGAAATAACACGCAACAATTATGAAACTCTTTTGGGTGAATTTAATAGCACATCATATTCTTATGATAATTTTGGTAGGGGTGCAAAAACAAGACAAACAACTGCAAAAATAAAAGAAACTTTAAACACAGATTGGATAACACAGGAAGATGCTGTATTATTAGAAAATCTTTTAACATCTACAAATGTTTATATTATAGAAAATGATTACAGCACATATACCGTTCCTGTTGCAATTACAGATAATAGTTTTATTAAAAAAACAACTGCCAATGATGGATTAATACAATACACTATTAACATAGAATATTCCAATCCTCTTAATACCAATTCATAATGAATATCAGATTAGTTGCATATAGACCTAATACGACAACCGATACAGTAGATACTGCCTTTGAACTTGAATTAAATGAAGCACCTAATATATCTTTAAACTTTCAATTTAGTGATATTAAAGAACCTGAAACAAGAAAAGGAAGTTATTCGCAAACATTTAAATTACCATTTACACCTAAAAATGATGAATTTTTTCAGAGTTGGTATAATGTAAATATAGACACTCTAGTATTTAGTACAAGCAAAAAATTTAATGCTATAATATTTGTTGGCTCTACTCCTCAATTTGATGGTGTTCTAAAACTAAAAGCCGTATATTCTAAGGCTAGACAATATGAGGTTGTGGTTATGGCAAACTCCTCAGATTTATTTACTGAAATAGGCGATAAAAAGGTTGTTGATGCAATAGGTTCAGAATTTGATCATACCTTTAGTTACAATAATATTAAATTATCGTGGGACGGTTCTAGCACATCCTTTGACAATACATCAAGCGTTTCATTAAGAGATGCGGATGCAGGTGTTCAAAAAGTTATGTATCCACTGACTGTATCTGAAGTAGATACATTCTATTTTCCTATGGCATCTGCAAATGGTTCAGGAACCCATTTAAATATGAACCAAGCAACACTAAATGCCATAAGTAGTGATACTGAAGCTGCTGAAAATTCCACAAGCATAGAACAATTAAAACCCGCAGTACAAATAAAAGCGATACTAAAATTAATAATAGCAAACGCAGGTTTTTCTTATAGTTCCGATTTTATAGATGGTAGCTATTTTGGTAAAATATTTATGACCACCTGCAACAAGGTGGATAGTGTTGTTCCGCCTATTGTATCGGGTGACCCTGAAGTTTGGGCTTCGGGAAGTGTTTCAGGTGAAGCAGATTGGACGGGAGAGCAGACTGCCTGGCCGCCATCGGGAACGCTTTTAATACTTGGTGCAAATGAGTGGGTAGATGTTGATAGTTTTGCTCCTACTGTAGCGTGGTCAGACCCGCAAGGAGTAATACAATCAGATGGACAAACTTTTGAAATTAAGTCACCTGCACAAACTATGATGGCATTTTCAAACTTTGAACCATATAACCAATTTGCAACCGAACCCTCAACATTTAGAGCACGATTAATACCTGTTATTAGTGGTGTTCCACAATACGATAGTGATGGCGTATTATATGCTCCAGACGCTGAGGCATCTTGGGAACAAGTGGGTTCGGGAACAAACTATATTGCTAATTTAGATACTGCTATGAGTGGTTTTGTTTTTAATTTAGCAGAAAATGGAACACCCATTGTTGGCACACAATACAGGCTCCAAGTATGTGTAACAGAGGATGTTAACACCACAGGCTACCAACAAACCTGTACCTTTGGATTCAATAGAAATTCAGGCTCTAATTGGCAAGTAGATATTATTTCAAGTTGGGCACCCCTTACAGAATCTGTTGTTGGAAATACTATTGATATTTCGGCTTGTATTGACCCCGATTTAACGCAAAAGGAATTTTTAAAAGACATATTAGAGCGATTTAATATGCTTGTTATCGTTGACCCTGATAACCCAACAAATTTAATTATAGAACCCTATGTAGATTATTTAAAAAGTGGAACCATTAAAGATTGGACTGAAAAATTAGATGTTTCAAAAGAGATTGTGGTTAAAGATACCACCGCATTACAAAAAAAGGTGATTAACTTAACCGACCTTGAAGATGTAGATTTATTAAACAAAATAACATCTGAGTTTAATCCATCGTATAATGTATGGGGAAAATACTATCAAACCAACACAACAAATGAGTTTGCTATAGGTGAATTAAAAAACAACCCTGTCTTTGCACCTTTTAGAGTTGAATCAGTTTATAAAGATTCATCAGGTTCATTAAATGTACAGGGTCCAGGTAATTTAGCGGTACATTATGTGTTCTCAACAGAAACTACATCTGATGGCGTGGTAGATGTTTTAAAAAACACACAACCAAAACTATTCTATTATAGAGGGAGTGCTACAAATATACAAACGCTAATGTCTGCAGATGATGTTAGTATCTTTATGCACAAAATAGATTCAACAACAGTTCCACAAACGAGAACGGCATATGAGTTTACCCAATACCCCGTTTGTAGTGCTTGGGATATAGATACAGGGATAGCATCTTATGTAGACACATTAACAGCCGATAATAAGTGTTTATTTTGGGGTTTTGCACCGCCTGATAATCCTGATAATGACATCTTTAATTTTAACGGTTCTGTTAATTGGTCTGCCAATACATTGTATGGTTTATATTGGTCAAGTTATTTAAATGCCACATATAATGAAGATGCTCGAATGATGGAGTGTTATTTAAACTTAAATGAAGTAGATATATATAGCTTTAAATATAATGATGAAATTTTTATTAAAGATTCTTATTGGCGTATTTTAAATATCCATAATTATCAAGTGGGGTCTAAGGTTTCAACAAAGGTTGTATTATTAAAAGCTATTGACACATTAGGACCAACAGGCGCAGCACCCATAGATTTGGGTTCAGATTGTTCTTATACACCTGGCACTTTGAGTGATGGAAATAATTTGTGGCTAGGTCAATTCTATGTGTGGTGTCCTGCGGGAACTCCAGGCTGTACACCCGATGTTGCAGCAGATCCCTGGACGGGTTCATATACAGATGCTTCTTGTTGTGAAAACTTACCCAATGCACAAATCGACCAACAAGTACCTTATGAAGATGTGTATAGCGACAACCCATCTTTAGATGGATTAGTTGTGTGTCAACAAGTGCAGGGAGATGGAAACAACCCATCTAATATGCCTGCTTATTCTAATAATAATACCGCTTTATCTATGTTAAGTAAAAGTGGATTAACAAGTTATTTTAAAGCTAAATTAAATAAGAATTTTATTAGAGGTTCGGCAGATATGAAATTTAGCAAATTAATGATACCACAAACCGCAGATGATTTAGGCATTAAATATGTTAGTAGATTTAACAATATGCCACAAGTATCGGGTGAATCTCATAAACTGATCTTGCTTGGTACTACCACAAATATTGAAACCACAACATCATATATTCAAGGGGATAGTAATAATATGTCTATTCCAATACCTGCGCAATCTAATATGATGATTCAAGTAATGGGTATATCTACTGTTGTTAGTAGTTCCAATGCAACATATGGAGTGGGACACACAGAGCAATTTGTATATTATACAGCTTTTAGAAATGTAGATGAAACTGTAACTCAAATAGGAACTGCATTAGGTAGAGGTGTTGTGACTAATATAGAGTCAGGTTCTGCTAATTCATTTTTAGAAATAACCTCTGCAGATGACACAATTACGGGTGGCAAAAAATTACAAATCAATGTTAAGAGTACAGCAGATAATACAACCAAAGTATTTACCCTGGATGTGAATATGACACTACAACGAATTAACTCATTTAATTATGATACCAATTGGGCGTTGTGGCAAAATGGTCAAAGAATACAATTACAAAATAACGAGTTTTTAGTATGGAATTAAAGAAATATATAGAATCAACAAGCAAAATAATTATACCTACTATTGACCATTTACAATTAGTGGAATATAAAGGCAAAGAATTAGATTTTGTTTATGGTATGGAAGAATACCACACAAGTTTTAGAAGAATGTTTAAACAATTAATAAGATTAATATGTCAGTAAAAAGAACTGTTAAACTAGATTTAGATGCAGCAGATGTAATAAAAAAGCTAGACAGGATAGAAAAGGAATTAGAGGGTGTTAAAAAGGGTGTAGATGAAAACACCCAAGAGATGGGGCAGTTAGGTAAAGCTACTGCTGCCACAGCAGATGAAATGGGTACTTTAGCGGGGGGTATAGGTGTAGTTGCACTTGCGTTAAAAGCATTAGCAATAAGTACCGTATTAAGGGGGTTTGATATGTTTTTTACTGTTCTTAGAAACAATCAAATCATTTTAGATGCCACTAATACAGCATTTGAAACCCTTAACATTTTTATGAAAGGTTTAATTAATGACATTGTTAGGGTTACAACGACGGGTGTTGTAAAAGATTTTTTTGAAAGTTTTAATAATACAATCCCTATAAAAGAAATGACTAATGCTGTTATTAGAGCAACGGGTAAACTTGGGTTTTTTCTTAAAGCGTTGGAATTAGTTGGTCAGGCAACAGGCTTTAATCGTAGATTAGGTGAAGCGAAAGCTTTAGCAGACCAAATTGTAGAATTAAGAAACGAAGTTTTATTAGCAGAAGCTGACCAAAGGATTTTGCAACTAACCTACCAAAGAGAGGCAGAGATACAGCGACAAATTAGGGACGATATTCGTAAAACACCTGAAGAAAGGTTAAAAGCCAATGAAAGGTTGGGTGAAATTTTACAGGAGCAATTAGCAGAAGAACAAAAAGTTGCAGAGAAAAGGTTGGAGTTAGCATTACTTGAACAAAGTACGGATGAAGAAAATGTTCAATTTAAGGTAAATGTAAAAAATGCTATAGCTGATTTGGCGGAGGTAAAAGAACGGATTACAAGTCAAGAATCAGAACAATTAACCAATCAAGCTTCTTTAGAAGAGGAAGTGTCTAAAGTAACCCAAGAGGGTATAGAAAAGGTTATCACACTAAGAATGGAGGGCGCAGAACAAAATGAGATTAGTGTAAATAAAGAAATGCAGGCAAACAAAAAGAGGGTGGACGATGCAAAACAAACCTCTGACTCATTAATTGAAATTGAAAAATTAACTGCAGATGCCAAAAGAAATATAGTTGCTAACACTTTAGATGATATTGCAGAATTAATGGGTTCAGAGTCAAAAGAAGCAAAGGCATTAGCAATAGCGTCTACCCTTATTAATACCTATAGTGCCGCCACAGCAGCATTAGCCGCCCCACCTGTAGGTGCAGGTCCTATATTTGGTCCTATAGCAGCAGTAGGTGCGATTGCTTCAGGTTTGGCAAATGTCGCTAAAATTAGAGCAACCAAATTACCATATGGTGATGATGGTGGATTAGATTCGGGTCCACAACCATCAGTACCGCAAGGTTTAAGTGCATCATTAATACCTAATTTAGAGGGTATACAGGGAACGCCTGTTGGTGAGGTTGCACCTGTCCAGGCATTTGTAGTAGAAAATGATATTTCAAGTGCTCAAGCGTTGCAGGAAGAACTAGATATTCAATCCACATTATAAACAAAAAAACAAAATTTATATTTATTAGTGTTATGGCAAAAAAACGAAAACTTATAGAATTAATAATAGATGAAACTGCAGACCACTTTGGAGTTGATGCTATTAGTGTTGTTAAATTTCCTGCTATAGAGGAAAATTTTGTGTTCTTCAATAATGACTTTTTATCATTAGCAAAAGTAGATGAAGAAAAGAAACAATTAATTGGTGCAATTCTGATTCCTGATAAAAAGATTCCAAGACTAGATAAAGACACCAATGAGGAATACGATGTGTTCTTTACTAAAGATACCATTAAACAAGCGCAGAAGCTATTTATGGCTAGTTTAAACAACAATAATCACACCCTTGAACATAAAGAGCCAATACAGGGTTTAACTGTCGTAGAATCGTGGATTAAAGAAGATAAGAAATATGACAAGTCAAATATGTATGGCTTTAATAATTTGCCTGTGGGTAGTTGGTTTGTACAAGTAAGTGCAGAAAACAATCCTGAAATTTGGGACGCTATAAAAAACAAAGAAGTTCGTGGTTTTAGTATTGAGGGGTATTTTACAGACAAATTAATTGAAGCATCTAAACAAAAAGACATTTTAGATGAAGTGTGTGAAGATTGTCCTGATGAATTTATGATGGGTAAAATTAAAGATGTTATTCTACAAAATGAATTAAGACCTGTAGGCGCATTAGATGGTGAGCCATTATTTAGAACAAAAGAAGAAGCTATGTTATATGCTGAAATGTTTAAAGGTTGCTCAGGCGCACATTCGCACAATGTGGATGGGGTTAAACTATTTATGCCTTGTGATGATCATTCTGCAGCTACAATGCGAGAAGAACACGCCGAAACAGGACGAAAAAAAAGAAAGAAAAAATACAAAATGTTAGAATATGTTGCATATGCTAAAAGAAAAGCTATGTTAAAGTATTCGTGGGATGATTGTATGAGAGACCAAATCAAGGAATATGGTAACAAAGAAACGGCAGCTAAAGTCTGTGCCGCTATCAAAAATAAGACAGTAAAACGCTAAAAGAAATAAACAATTTAAACACCTTTATATTTATTAATGTTATGGG
>CEUO01028807.1_pt1 | contig 24644 bp, 38 predicted proteins | sample 531391 | NCBI WGS metagenome assembly CEUO01 (sample SAMEA2622799, study PRJEB7988) | marine metagenome | isolation source: saline water (ENVO:00002010), including
AAAAAAAAACAATCTTTTTTTACTTTTAAGCTAGGTTATAAGGAAAAAAGAGCTATATTTGTTATAACAAACAAACAGAAATACTAATTTAAAAATAAATACAATGGAAAATTTAGAACTTTTTAAAATTGAAACTTCATTAAGAGATACTTTACAGGCCCAAAAATTAGCAGCAGATTTGCAGTTAGATTTTAAAATGGAGTTTACTAATGTATTTACTTTTAAATCGGAAAATCATTTTTTTACTTTTATGGATGAGTTAGAGATGAGAAATTTAGAGTTTGAAGTTTAATAAACAGAAATACTAATTTAAAAAATAATACAATGGAAAAAAGTACTTATCAGGAGTTAAAATCTAATCCTCCTAAATTTAATTTGCCTAATGAAAAAGAACAAAATAAAATAAGAGCTGTAGTTTTAGATCTATGCTCTGTAATGTGCGATAATAGATATCGTTTTACTTTCAAAAAAAATCAATTTTCAGAATTTACTCTATTTACTCACGGCTTTAGCTTTAGTAATTTTCAAATTAAAGCTTATGCAGATGATTTAGAGTGGTTAGCAGATGAGGGAGATTGGGAGAAAATAATAGAGCTTATTAATGAAGGAACTCAATTAGTAGAAAAAATAAAATATAGATAAGATGAAAATATATATAGTACACTCAGAAAGCTTAGAAAATGGATATCAAATAGAAGGATTTTCAAATAGAAAAAAAGCTGTAAGCAAAGTAAGCAAATTAAAAAAAGAACATAGAAAAGAAATAATAGCTCTTAAAAAAGATCCAAAAGTAGTGATAAAAGATTTGCCTATAAGTAGAGAAGGATTAATAAAAGCTATAAATTATATATAATGGAGTATCAAAAATTTAGATTTTGTATGAGATGCCAGAGGGTATCACTTATAAAAAAAGATGGCTGTTTTATATGTAAAGGAAATTTTATACTAGATAGCAATAAACCTGATAGCTATTTAGCTAATATGAAACAATATAATCAGGACAAAATAAACAAACAGAAAAACAAAATTTATGAAAATGAACTACTACAGCATCAAAAAATTAATCAAAGGATATAGGGTTTGCCCTGATCTGAAAAGTAAAACTTTAATAGCTATCCCACAAAAGAAGCTATATAGCAGATACGGATTTATACCTATTCAGGTTAATTATGGAGATAAAAAAATGAGCATAACTAGAAACACTCCTCTACTACATAAAGAGCAATTTAGAGATAAATTTAATAGAGGTACTTTTTACACTTTGTTTTATTATGAGTGGAATCCAAATAAAAAACAATTAGAGCTTAGTTTATAGTACAAAAACCAATCCAAAATAATAAAAAAGAGGGGTAGAAATACCTCTTTTTTTTTTGTATATTTGTTATTATTAATTTAATTACACTTTCTTAAATACTCTATTTTGGGATTATTAGATTTTTTTTATAAACCTAAACAGGAAAAAAGAGCAGCTAATAGCTTTACTTTAGGAGCTGTAGGGGGCAGCTCTAGTGGTGTTAGAGTTTCGCAAGATAACTCTATAGGCCTTCCTGCTGTTTGGGCTGCTGTTAGATTATTATCTGAAACTATAAGCAGTTTGCCTCTTAATGTATATCGCAAAGAAAAAGATGGCTCTAAATATATAGATGAAAAAATCCCTTTAAACAATCTTATTTCAACTGCTCCAAATAATAAATATACTTCCTTTACTTGGCGAAATACGATGATGAATAGCTTACTTCTTTGGGGAAATGCTTATTGTTTAATAGTAAGAAATGGAGGAAGTAGGCCTATATCGTTAGAATTATTACAGCCAGATAAAGTAGATCCAGTTTTAGGAGATGATGGCGAATTATATTACAAAGTAAAAGATTTAGGCACTTTTAGCTCTATGGAGATTCTGCATATAGTAGGCCTTTCTTTTGATGGTTTAGTAGGCAAATCTCCTATTCAAGCTTGTAAAGAAGCTGTAGGATTTGGATTGGCTACTCAGCGATACGGATCAAACTTTTTTCAAGGAGCTAATCTATCAGGAGTTTTAGAAGTAGGAGGAGTTTTAACTGATGAGGCAGCAAATAGATTGAGGCAAAGCTGGAACAGCAGATACTCTGGATTATCAAATTCTCACAGCACGGCAGTTTTAGAAAATGGAACTAAATTTAAACCTATAGCGATGCCTTTACAAGATGCAGCTTTTATAGATAGCCGTAATTTTTCAGTAGCTGAAATAAGCAGAATTTTTAGATGCCCTCCTCATCTACTTGGAGATCTTAGCCGATCAACATACTCAAACATAGAACAGCAATCTCTGGAGTTTGCTAAATACTCTTTAACTCCTTATTTAATAAACTGGGAGCAGGAGCTAAATAGGAAGCTTTTAAGTGCTAAAGAGCAAACTACTCATTTTTGTAAATTTAGAACTACAGAGCTTTTAAGAGGGGATGTAAATAGTAGAGCTGATTACTATACTAAACTATTTAATGTAGGAGCTTTATCTCCTAATGACATCCGATCAATGGAGGATATGAATAAAGTAAAAAAAGGCGATGATTATTATGTGCCTTTAAATTTAGGAGAAGTAGGAAAAACAAACACAGATGAAGGAAAATAAAATTTATTTAGTTTTAGGGAGCTCCTGTAGTGGAAAATCTACTTATGTTAGAAGTAATGCTAATAGCGAAGATTTGATTTTTGATTTTGATACTATACATCAAGCTATTACTATTAATAGATCTCATATACATCTGAAACATATTAAAGATTATGTTTTTGAAATAAGAAACACTATATATAAAAAATTAAAGGAAGATAAAAATATCACAGCTTGGATTATTAATAGCACTCCTTTTAAGGAAAATAGGCAAAAAATAGTAGATGAGCTGGGAGCTGAGATAATTTATTTAAAAAGAAATAAAGAAAAATGCCTAGAAATAGCAAAAAATGAACGGCCTGATGAGTGGCTAGAATATATAGAAAATTATCATAAAAATTTTCAGGATTTTGAAGATTCAGAAAATGTAAAAATAATAGATATGGATAAAGAAAATATAAATAATAGAAATAAAAATAATATAGAAGGATTAGAAAGAAGAAATTTTATAAATTCAGAAATAAGAGTAGCAAACTCTGAAAGTAGAGAAGTAGTAGGATATGCTTCAGTTTTTACTGATGCTGAAGGCAATCCAGCTCTATCAGAAAATCTGGGAGGATTCAGAGAAAAAATAGCTCCTGAAGCTTTTGATAGTGTTTTGCAAAATGATGTAAGAGCTTTATTTAATCACGATCCTAATTATATACTAGGAAGAACTACAGCAGGAACTCTAAGCTTATCAGTAGATGAAAGAGGTTTAAAATATAATTTTACAGCTCCTGATACTACATACGGAAGGGATTTAATGGTAAGTTTAGAAAGAGGAGATGTTAATCAATCTTCTTTCGGTTTTATAGTGGAGGATGATAGCTGGGATGAGGATGAAGAAGGAAACACTATAAGAACTATAAAAAAAGTAGGAAGATTATTAGATGTATCTCCTGTAGTATATCCAGCATATCCTGATGCTGAAGTAGGCAAAAGAAGTTTTTTAACTTATAGAGCTGCAAAAGAAAAACAAGAAAACAAGAAACAAGAAGATTATCTTATTAAGATGGATTTGTTAAATAGAAAATTAAAATTATTAAAACTTAAAAAATCGTATTAAAATGAACTCAATTAATTTAAAAGAAGATAGAGCTGAACTAGTGGAAACTATGGAGGCGATATTGGATACTGCAAAATCAGAAGATAGAGATCTTACTGATGAGGAGCAAAATAGCTGGGATGGTTTTGATACTGAGATAAAAGCTTTAGATAAAAAAATTGCAATAGCTGAAAGACAAGAGCAGCTAAATAAATCTATAGCTGTTAATATGTCAGTACAAACCAATCAGGATATTGCTGAAAAAGAAGCGAAATCGTGGAGCTTATTTAAAGCTGTAAGAGATGTGCAAGCTGGAGGCCTTAAAGGTATAGAAGCTGAGATGCACAAAGAAGCTGAAAAGGAAAACCGAAGCACTTTAAACGGCATCGGGCTTCCTAGCTGGATGACAAATAAAGCAGAGCAAAGAGCTGTAATAGGCCAAAATATAGCTCCAGTAGCTGTAAATGCTTTCGCTGATGCTTTAGTAGAAGGAGCTTTATATAATAAAGTAGGTTTAACTAATTTAGGAACTTTAGCAGCTGATACTATTGTACCTATAACAGGAGCAAATGCTGTAGAGTGGGCTGCTGAAAATGCAGCAGGAACTGATACATCTACTGCTTTTAGTAAAATTACTTTATCTCCTAAGAGAATTAACGGATATGCTAATCTAAGTAATGTAATAGTAATGCAGAACGGCACAGGAGCTGAAGCTGCGATTATGCGAGATATGGGCCGACAAATAGCAGCTAAAATAGATGCTAATATGTTTGCTAGTACTTCTGCTGTTGCTGGGCCTGCTGCTATTGTAGCAGATGCTAATGTTATTGATGCTACTACAGGAAATACTTTTGCTAGTGGAACATCTGTAGGAGAAGATTTACTTTCTGCTATACAAGATTTAGCTAATGATCACGGATTAGATGGTAATCTAGGTTTTGTAAATAGCTTTGCTGGGTATAGTGAAATTAAAAAGAACTCCTTAGTAGGATCAGTTTCTCCATTATATCAAGATGATAGATTGGCTGGATATAATGGCTGGTTTAGCTCAGCTCCAGCTAGTGTATCAGGAGCTAATGCTACTTTTGATGGTTTGTTTGGGGATTTCTCAAGAGTTTATTTTGCTGCTTTTGGGCCTACTAATATATTAGTAGATCCTTATTCTGCTGCTACAGAAAATGCAGTAAGATTAGTAGTAAATCAACACTACGATTGGGCTGTTGCAGATGGTAAATCATTTTGTAAATATACTTGTAAACTAGCTTAGTATATTTAATTTATTAATGTGTAAAAAGGGAGGAGGGATTGCCTCCTCCTTTTTTATTTTATAAAGGTTTGAAATGGTAAAACTAAATTTAATAACTCCTCCAACATATACTAATTTAATATCAGTAGCTACAGCAAAAAACTTTCTTAGAATCACTCATACTGCTGAAGATACACTAATAGGAAATCTTATTATAGCTGCGATAGAAGTAGCTCAGAATTATTGTAATAGTAGATTTTTGCATACTGAATACACGATGACTATGGAAACTTGGAACGATGTTTATGTTTCTAATAATTATGCAACCACTTTATCCGATGGAAGTTATTTAACTTCAGCAGGATATGTAGGAAAAGATGGATTAAATCAGATTGTACTTCCTTATGCTCCTTTGGTTAAAATAACACATCTCAAGTATTATGATTCTGCTAATGCTCAGCAAGATTGGGCCGATACTAATTACAGCACTAATAGATTTATAAATCAAAAGGGATTCTTAGAAATAGGAAAAAATATAAGTACTCCTACTTTATACGATAGAGCTGATGCTATAGAAATTAAGTTTACTGCTGGATATGGAGATGCTGATGCTAGTGAAGATGGGGCAGGCGATGTGCCTGAAGCAATAAAAACAGCGATTCTATTAATACTGGGATCAATGTATGAAAAAAGAGAAGATTCTATAAGTAGATTGCCTAAGGCGAGTGAATATATACTAGATCCGTACAGATTTAAAACATATTAAGATGGCTAAAAATGAATTTTTAAAAGCTGGGGAGCTAGATACTCCTATAGATATTTATTATAATACAGATACTCAGAACGATTACGGAGAAATAATAAAAACTAAGGCCCTTTTAAAATCTATTTGGGCTAAGTTAATTACTACAGGAACTAAAGGAAATGAAAAAGTAGAAGATGATACTATAAGAGCAGAAAGTAAAATAAATTTTTTAGTAAGATATGATGCTGATTTACAAATGAACAGCAGTACTATTTCTCCTGAGGATAATTTTGAGGTACTTTACGAATCTAAATACTGGAATATATCTAGTATGGAAACTATAGGAAGGGGAAAAGGAATAATAATAAGATGCTACTATACAGATAACACTTTATGAGTGCGACTAATAGAAATAGAGGGCTAGATTTACAAATATCTAAAAGCGATTTAAGAGATTTAAAATATGCTTTAGATCGTATAAGAGATCAATTTACGGCAAAAGGAGCTAATACTCAGATAAATAAATTAGTTTATAGAGCTAGTAAACCGATGCGAATGAGTGCTAAATCGCAAGCTCCAGTAGATAAAACTGGAGTACTAAAGAAAAAAACAACAGGATGGCGAACTAAATCAGGAGTAAGAGTAGGAGCAAACTATAAAGGAGGAAAAAGAAAGGGGGGATGGTATGTTCACTTAGCTACATATCCTCACAAAGTAGGAACATCTGGAGCTATGACAAAAAAAAGCAGCCCTTATTTAGCCGATGCTTTTAATGCTACTAAAGGGATAGTAGCTAAAAACATAATAGATGAGGTTAAAAAGTTTTTAAAATGGTAGGAAGGGCTATAAAATGGATGCTTATAGGATTTGGAGCTGATGGATATAATCCTCAGTATAATATATATAATTTTATAGGCGATAATATCTACCCTAATATAATCCCCCAGAATATAGGCCTTCCTGCTTTATGTTATAGAATAGAAAAAAATGATCCTGATAAAATAAAAGAGCTTAGAGCTCCAAATAATAGAGTTTCTATAGAGATAGATATAATGGATAAAAGCTATGCAGTAGTAAATCAGCTAAGCACTTTAGTTATAAATCAACTTCATAGATATACTAATTCTTTTAATAGTAATGATTCGGATTCTATAGGTTATGGAACAACGGAAGGAGATAATAAATATGGTAGATTTGCCCCTGCTTCTACTGGAGATGTGCAATATGTAGGAGGGCTACAGATTCAATTTTTAGAGTTTATGAGCTCTACTGAAACATACGAAGAAAAGCTAGAAGTATATAAAAATACTTTGTTATTTGATATGCTTTATATAGATGATTTAACTATTTGGGGAGCAGATGTAGTTTTAAAATTTGATGATTTAAACTTAATGGCTACTATTTCTCCTAGCCCTTATGATCCTGTATATACTCAACCTATAGAAATTAATCAGGGGGCAAACTATTTATTTACTCCTTCTGTATTAAATGTAGATAATAATAAAATCTCTAGCACTACTCTAGATGGTATATATGAAAATTTTTACGGATTACCTGCTCCAATAATAAAAAAAGATGCTCTTAATCCTCCTAAATATAATGAACAGAACTATTTAGAGTTTGCTTCTAGCCGATATATGCTTTCTTCGCAAGCTACAAACAGAAAAAATAGAAAATATAAAGAAATAACTTTTTTTGTAGTTTGCTCTATCCCTGATTCTTATAGTAATGATAAAGGAGTAGCAATACTAGGAAAAAGAAACAGCACTACTGATGCCGTTTGCAGTATTTTTTTTAATACTATTACAACTGCTATATCTTGTAAATTTGTGATGGGAGGAACAGCACTAGAAGAAGATGGAGCAGGAGGAGAAGAAATAAGAGGATTTAATTTTCAGGCATCTTGGGTTTCTATCCCATCTTGGGGGCTGATGCCTAATGTTAGTATGGAAGATCCTTTTTATTTTGCTGTAAGCTTCAAAAGGAAGGATGGAGAAGCAACTAAATTAGAGGGGCAGTATGAGTGGATAACTTCTAGCGATTTTTCTTCTTCTGGATTTGGCGATAAAAATAACTACTATAGCTGGAGTGATACATCTAGCTCTGCTAATAAAGATTTTAAAGAGTATTTTTTCAACTTTGAAACAATACACAGCGACATCAGCAGCTATGATACTAAAGGAGCAGGAACTATAGCTTTAAACGATGCCTGTAATATATATGATTTTGTGATGTGGCCTGAATCTTTAATTTTCGGCACTAATAAATATACTCAGGTAAAAAGAGAAATAATATCAAAACATAATATGTTTAATAGAACTACTAACTAATGATAGGAAAAGCGATACACAGGATACTAAAAGATAAAATTTCTGATTTAAACAATGGAGGAATCTATCCTGTAATTATGCCTCAAAATGCTAAACACTCTATAAGTGCTAGCACTAACTATCCTGCTATAGTTTATCATAATTATACTGAATACGAAACTTCAAAAGATAAAAATCCTAATATAGTTTTTTGTAGAGTAATGCTGCAAATAATATCAGATTCATATAATAGCTTAAATACTATTAGCACACAGGTTAGAGATGTTTTAGATCATTATATAGATAAAACTGATAAAGGTTTGGCTTTTGTTTCTGGTTATTCTGATGGAGGTTATACTCATAGCTTTATAGAAAATATAGATATTCAGCACATCTTTTACATAGATGAGGAAGATGAGTATTTTAGTAAATTGAAACTATTTACTAGAAGGATTGAGTATGAAGTTTACTATTATGATGATATAATGAAGCTCAGCTATAATGTTAAAAACTCTGATGGATATACTCCTACTAATCCTTTAGCTTTATGTTATGATTTTACACAATCAAAACTAATGCGAGGCACTACGGCACTTGGCGATATCAATTATGATGGAACTATTGTAGATAACTCTATTGTAGATTGGGTTTTTAATAAGCTAGGTAGAGTAAAAAGCTTATCGGATAATACTATAACTACTACAAACTACAATTTTTATGAATATATGAAATCAGGAGCTGCTGGAGGTAGCCCTTTATTAAGGCCAGTTTTTCAAGATGGAATAAGTGAAAATACGATGCCTTTTTTAAATTTTACAGGGTTTCAAACTATAGCAGTAGAATCTATAGATTCTCCTTTAACTCAGCAATTTGTGATGCCTTATGGAGGGATGGTAGTTTTAGTTTATAAACCAACTGGAACGGATGGAGAAAATTACATCCTAGGGTCAGATAATCAAACGGCAAATCTTAGGCCTCTTATTTTTTCTCATAAAAAAGTAGGCAGCGATATTACTTTACATTTTAAAACTAATGGAATAACTTTTGATGCATCTAGTAATGAAAGAACTTTAATAAGTAGTACCGATTCTAGCTCTTATTGGGATGCTGATTATCATTTTTTTTGCTTATCTTTGGGAGGTAGTAAACAATATACAGGAGGAAGCTATAATCAGCAGGGATGGTATGAGTATTTTAATTCTAATTACAATCCTAAATTGACTACAGGCCAGATCCTTAAAAATAATAGTATAACAGGAAATACGGATGATTTAGATAATGATATGGATAATAATTTTTATATTAATAGAATCGGCCAAAGGCAAATAGATGATAGTGCTGGATTTCGGATGTATGAAATGTTATTATTTATACCTAATGAAAAGCAAACTCATAATATAAATGCTGATGCTGCTCCGTTTCAACCTACAGATATTATATATAAAAAATTAAAAGATTATATATACAATAAATATGAAAAACTAAATTAATGATTATGAGAAATTTATATAAACCTACTTTAATTAAAGATTATGGCCCTCACAAAAAAGGCGAAAAATACGGCTTTATAGATTTAGAAGGTTATACTAATCTATTTAATGCAGGATATATTGAAGATGAGCTAGGCCTTATAAAACCAAAAAAAGAAACTACAAAAAAAGAAGCTACAAAAACTAAAAAAGAAGTAAAAATAGAAGAAGAAAAATAATAATAATTTAAAAAAATTTAAAATATGGCTACTATAATTAATGGAACTAATCTAAAATTAAAAGTAGATGATTCCTCATCTCCTTCCTCTGGAGGTGTTTCTACAATAGCTGCTGCTACTTCCTGCACTTGTAATTTAACGATTGATGTTGCTGAAGTTTCAGATAAAGATTCTCTAGATCGTAAAGAGTTTCAGGGCCTTAGTACTTCGTGGACTATGGATGCAGAGGTTTTTTATAATGAAAATGGATCAGTAAATCCAGCTACATTATTTGAAAGAGCTTACGGAGATGGATCAACTACTACTCCTAACGGCACTACATATCCTACTAAAGTATATGTAGAGTTTGATGGGGGCAGTAATGAATATCACGGAGAAGGATACATCAGCACTTTATCAATGACTGGAGGAACAGAAGATGCTGCTACTTATTCTGTAAGTATTCAAGGCACAGGGCAATTAAATAAATCGTAAATAATAAAAACTATAAAAAATGGCTGTTAAAACAATTTCAGGAAGCAACTTAATCTTATCAGTAGATCTAGATGGATCAGGAGCTGGAGCTTATGCTGCTGTAGGAGGTAGTACTTCTGCTACTATTGCAGTAAATCAAGAAACTATAGATACAACGAATAAGGATAGTGCTGGAAACAAATCTTTTATAAATGGAGCTAGAAGCTGGACTATGGATTGCGAAGCTTTTTACACTCAGGGATCATCTGATGGAGAAGCTGTAAGATTTAAAACTCTTAACGATGCTTTGCAAGCTGGAACTAAAGTAAAAGTAAAATTTTCTACTACTACATCTCAAACAGGAGTAGTTTACTGGGATGGAGATGGATATATAACATCTTTATCTGTTAATGCTGGTATCGGAGAATTTGCAACTTATTCTTTATCTGTGCAAGGAACAGGAGCTTTATCTACTACCTAATAAGAAGGGTTTATAAATAAAAAATTTCTTTATATATTTAAAGAAAATTTTAATTATGGTAGATAAAAAAACGATTGCAATAGGTGGCGAAATGAGGCCCATCCATTATGGATTCGCAGCTTTAGCTGAGTGGTGCGATGCTACAGGATCAGGATTAAAAGATTTAGCAACTTTAGCAGATAACTTATCTCTTAATAATGCTATACATCTGATTTATTGTGGTTTAAAGCACGGAGCTAGAAGAAGTAAAGAAGAATTTAATTTTTCTTCAGATGATGTGGCTGATTGGATAGATGAGGAAGGGATGGATATATTTTCTGAAGCTATGGAGATTTTTAGTGAATCAATGACTAAGATGAATCCATCAGAAAAAAAAAAGAAGGAGAAGAAAAAGAAATAGAATCTGATCCTCCTACTATTGAGGATGTGATGAGCTTAGCACTAGGGTTTTTAAATATGAGCTTAGATGAGTTTTGGGATTTTACTCCTAGACAATTTCAGCTGAAAATGGAAGGGAGGCGAGATTATGAAGAAATGATACAGAGGTTTGAGTGGGAAAGAGTAAGATTTCAAACTACAGCTCTTATAAATAAAGATCGTAAAAGGCAAAATCAAATAAAACAATCTGATTTAATTCAGTTTAACTGGGAAAAGAAGATTGATTTAGAAAAAATTAGAGCAGATAGGAAAAAAGCGATGTATATAATAGCTAAGGAAGAAAAAAAACAAAAAAAAAATAAATAGATGTCTAGTACCAAAACTCTATCAGTATTTCTAAAACTTAACTCTAAAGAGTTTACATCAGGCCTTAAAAAAATAGAAGGCAAACTTAATAAATTTGGAAGCAAACTAGGAAAAATAGGATCTAGTTTATCTACTAATGTTTCTATGCCGTTAATAGGATTAGGAGCTGTAGCTGTTAAAACAGCTTCTGAGTTTGAATCTTCAATGACTAAGATACAAACTCTAGTAGGACTACCTAAAGATGCAGTAGATAAGCTAAGCGAATCTGTACTAAATTTATCAGGAGATGTAGCTACAGGCCCTAAAGAGCTAGCCGATGGATTGTACTTTTTAACTTCAGCAGGATTAGATGCTGAATCAGCGATGAAGGCCCTAGAAGCAACAGCCAAAGGATCTGCTGCTGGACTTGGGGATATGGAATCTCTAGCTGTAGTAGCAGCTGCTGCTCAAAATGCTTACGGAGAAGAAGTACTAACATCTAGCGATGCTTTAGATATTTTTGGCTCTATGGTACAATCTGGGATGTTTAAATCTGAGGAGCTTGCAAATGTACTAGGATCGCAGCTGGGCCTAGCTTCAAACCTTGGTATCTCTATGGAAGAAGTGGGAGCTATGATTTCTACTTATACTAGAACAACTGGCTCAGCTACTGATGCAACTACTGGGCTTTCTGGTGTTATGATGAGTTTTGCTAAAATAACTCCTAAGGCAGAAAAAGCTCTAGCGAAGGCAACAGAATCAATGGAGGGGGGAGCTATGAGTGCCGATGACTTACGAAACTTCTTAGGGGAAAATGGATTGCAAAATACTCTATTAATGCTACAGGAGCAGTTTAGCTCTGCTGGTATCCCTTTATCGGAGTTTTTTAGTAAATCACAGGCCTTAAAAGGTGTACTAGGAATAGTAGGAGAACAATCAGAAAACTATATTGATATATTAAACAATATGGAATCGGCCCAAGGATTTGTTAATGATGCTTTTGATGAAACTTCGCAAACTTCAGCTTTTAAATTTAAACAGGCGATAGCAGATTTACAGGTAGCAGGAGTAAAACTAGGGGAATCTTTGATGCCTGTAGCTACTGGAATCGCTAATACTTTTAGCAAAATGGCTAATAAATTTAGCTCTTTAAGTGAAGAATCCAGAGCTAAAATAGTTAAATTTGGATTAGCCCTAGTAGCTTTAGGGCCTACTTTAATCATTATAGGGAAAATGGTTAAAATGTTTCAATTTGTAGTAAAAGTAGTAAGAATAGCTAGAACTGCTATAATAGCTGTAGGAGCAGCTGCAAGAGCTATGAATCCCATCGGTATGGTTATAACTGCTATAATAGGAATAGTAGGATTGCTTATTAAAAACTGGGATTGGACTAAACAAAAAATCGTAGATGTAGTAAATGGATTTATAGATTTATATAATGAATCTATGGGTTTTAAAATTGCTGTAGAAGGAATAAAATTTGCCTTCAAAGCAGTATGGAATTATATAGAGTATTTTTTCAAACAAGTAAAAACTATCTTTAGTGCCTTAGGAAATGCTATAGTAGATCTTATAAACTTCAGAAATCCAGTAAGCAGATTTAAAGATGCGATTTCTGATATGAAAGATAATGCCTCAGATTTTGTAGAAAAAACTGCTGAAGATTTTGATACTATGATGGACAATATAAACTCTAAAGAAAAAATAGAGTTTATTACTACTGATGATATAGATAATAAAATTGGAGATATGAAGGGCAAGCTAGAGGGTTTTGTAAGCGATATGAGTGGAGCACTAGGGCTGGGAGATTTACTAGGAGGAGGAGAAGAAGGGGAAGATGTGGAAAATTTAGAAATAGATGCGACTGCAAATATAACAGATATAACTTACGGAGATGGGGAGGAGGATGGAGAAAATCCAGAAATAGAAGTAAATGCTAAACTCAATAAAGATGAGCTAGATAAAGAGCTACAGGAACTAGAGCAAAGTTTCGGATCTGCTTTTGAGCAGATGGCCGATTTGCAAGATAAGGAGGGGATAAGTATGGTAGATAATATAAAAAAACAAACTAGAGAAGCTATAAAAGCTAGATTAGCAGAAGGAGTATCTGCTTTTATGGCTAAGGCCTTAGCAGGTGTACCTTTTCCAGCTAATGCTATTGTGGCTGCTACTGCTGGAAGTGTAGTAGGAAGTTTATTTAATTCTGTTATCCCTCCTTTTGCCGAAGGGGGATTAGTTTCTGGAAAAACTTTAGCGATGGTAGGCGAGGGAGCAGGAACTTCTATAGTAAATCCTGAGGTTATAGCTCCTTTAGATAAGCTTAAAGGTATGCTAGGAGATGTAGGAGGAGGAGGCCGATTGCACGGAACGATACAGGGAGCAGATATATTATTAACAAACAGCAGATCTACACTTTCACAAAACAGAGTAGGAGGATCTGTTGCTGATTTTTAACTTTGTATAAATTAAATTAATTAAAAAATGATAGATTTTATTTTAAATAATTGGCTAGAGCTTTTAGTAGCTTTTTTGGCCTTAGTAAAAGTAGTAGTAAATTTAACTCCTACAGAAAAAGATAATCAGGTATTTACTTATATAGATAAAATAATTAATAGTATAGTACCTAATAAAAACAAAAAAGGAAAAAAACATAAAAACTGCTGCTAGATGGCCTTTTTAAAATATAAATGCGAATTTTACAGCCAAAACTCATATCCTGAGGAAACTTACGATAGTAAATGGAGATTGTATTTATATAAAAAAGGAACACAGGGAGCACAGCCAGCGAATGTAGATTTTAATACTACTAAAGATGGTTTTATTCTTAATATGAGTGGAAGCGATGATGGTATGCTAGCTCCTATTAAAACTACTTCTGTTTCTTTTAATTTTATTATTGAAGAAGGAAACAGCGATCAAGCTCAAATCCTAGATGACTTATTATCTAGTGCTTCTAGTAATGAAGAATCTTTATGTGTAGAAATATGGAGAAAAGGAACGGCAGCGGGATTATGGTTTAGATATTGGATAGGAGTAGTTTTAGGAGATTTATCAGCTGGAAAAGATACATCTCCAAATAGAATAGTAAATATAAAAGCAGTAGATGGCCTAGCTCAATTAAAATATAAAAAGTGGGATTTTGATAATTATGGAGGGATGCGATCTGCTCTAGGAATTATTAAAACCTGTTTAAAGCAAATAAGCACAGCTTCTGCTGAGTTTGGATTCTGGCCTCTTTCAGATACATCTGTAGCAAATAAAGATTATTTTTTGGCTCATACTCCTTACTATTACTGCGAAGCGATGGGCTCTTTAGATGGAACTTGGAAGAATAATGTAAACCACGATCCACTAGCTTTAGTTAAAATAAATACTATTATATTTAAAAATAGCAACGGACAAGGATGGAGCTATTATCAAGTTTTAGAGCAAATTCTAGCAGCTTTTCAACTTAGATTGATGATGTGCTCACACAGGAACGATACTAATGGAAGCACTTTAGAAGAAGGGGCTGCTCTATGGTACTTGCAAGCTCCTCTAGTTTTTCATAATAACGATAATGATTCAGGATATGACAACGATCAAATCATTTTTTATCATAAAAACGATTTAAGCTCTGATACAGCGATTGAGGTAGATGTGAATTTTGTTTGTGATGATTCAAATCCAGAGCAAGCTCTAGCAGGAGCTGTAGATAATTTTATACCTCCTTTGCTTTCTTATCAAAGTATTTATAAGCATAGTGTTTTCCAACCTATAGCAGTAGGGCCTTTAAGTTTTAACTCTGTTAATCCGATGTGGGATTCTGTATATCCTAACTATAACTATTTTGAAAGTGCTTATTTTAGTGGAGATAGTGCGATTGATTTGACTGGAAATTCTGATATCGGTTTAACAGGATGGACTGGTAGCAACTACGGATTCCACTCAGAGCAAAAAATAGTTATAATCGGAAATGTAAGCATCCAGCCGATAGATGTTGCTGGTTATAATGGAGATAACGGATATATTTCAGCTCAGGAATTTTGGGAAAATAACTACGATCCAAATAGTGGCCCTTATTCTTATGAAGCTTACGATTTTAGTAAGGTAATGCCTAGGATGGGATTAAGTATAGATGTAGTAGGAGAAAATTTATCAGGGGGAGCTATTACTAAAACTTTTAATCTGGGCTCAATGAGATGGGGAAATTTATACGGCTCTTTGCCGTGGACTAATGCATCAGATTTTTTATCTTATCAAACAGATCAAGATCCTTCTAATATGAAAGGATGGGATGGTACTTCTGATGGAATAAGATTTGATTTAGCAGAATTTAACACAGGGAATTTAAGCTCTGTGCCCTTAGATGAGGATGATGCTATAGCTTGGGGGCAAGATGTAGGCCCTAATGGAGATGTAGAAGGAACAGCGATTCAAGATTGGATGTACTGGATGGAAATGTCTTACGATGGTTATAATGAGCAAACAGCAATCAACTATAATCATTTTACTTGGTTTTCTCCTGAATACTTTGATGCAATTTCACAAGTTCAAATCTACGATTGGGGAGGCCCTATAACTTGGCCTGATAATGGTAGCAACTGGGGAACAGGATGCAATAATGGAGCTTTTACTTTTTCTACTCCTTTTATGATTACATCTCCTTTTATACCTTGGATCAGAGGGGATGGCTCTGTTGCTTTTCCTGCTGAGCTTGATGATTTTGGATGGAGCAGGTTATTAAGAGTGAAGTTTATTTATGGAGTGCCTAGAGATAAAGTTTTTGATAGCTCAGGGAATGGATACTATGTTTGCCCTAAAAGCTGGGATATGAATAGGCAGCTCTTATGCCGTGATCGTGGTGTTCACTATTCTTATGAATATACAGATGTAAGAGTTTTTATTATGGGGGCAACAGCAGGAGCTAACAGCTACGATACTTCTTATGGCTGGTATGAAAACGGCAACGGAACTCCATCGGAGGAGTTAGTGCAAGAACCTGAAATAGTGATAGGAGATGAACCTGCTTTTGATCCTTTTGCAGGCACAGATTCTGGAATAGCTGGAGGCGAATATATGGGGATGTTTAAAATTTTTACTACTGCTAATGCAACAGGAGGGCCAGAAGAAGGAGATACTATTAACGATTGGCGAACAGAAGCTATGGAAACATCAGGAGGCGAAGATATGCAGCTGCATCATATAAGAGCTAAGATGGCGATAGCTCATTATTATATGCTAAAAAGAAAATTAAACTTAAGATTTTTAGATAGATCTCCAGATAGAACTATTGAAAGATGCCCTTTTTCTCAGCTTTACTATTGGACTAGTGGCGATTGGGCTACTAATCAAGTAGGAACAGATATAGCTTTTATACCTACAGGAGGAAAGTTTGTAGCTGGAACTGGGGAGCTTACGATTACTTTAGAGGATTGTATAACATATAGCAAAGATAATTTAATACAGAAAAACTATAGTAGTAATGGCTAAGCAGTACGGAAAAAATATAAGCTTACATAAAAAAGAGAATGAACGGCCATCATCTCAGGTTAAAGGAATGAATCCCAAAGTATTAAAAAAACTTAATACTATTTTAACGAATAGAGGCACTTTAAACAACAAAGGAAGAAAATTTAACTATCAATGGCTTCCAGTAGTAAACACAGCTACTGGAGCTTTAGTAGATCCTAGTATAAGAACTCAATCTTTTAAAGATTTTCCTCACTTTAAAAATCCTTTTTATAACTATTTGCAAACGGCAGCTATATCTATTCTTAGTACTTCTCAGATTACTAATACTACTGGAACTACATCACTAAATATAAAAGCAACAGGAAAAGATTATTTATTGAGAAAAGGAGATAAGTTTTATTTATTTAATAATCTCACTTTTGATTGGATGCAGCTAACTTGTGATGCTGATTTAATGAGCTCCGATACTACTTTAACTATAACATCTACAGATTTTTCTAGTGGTAATCATTTTCCAGTAAGAAGCTTAATAGTAGCAGATAATCAGCAGGCGATGGAAACTACATCAAATGCAATTCAATATAAAAAATATACTTTAACAAATGCAGAATATAAACTTTTGCGAACTAACGGATATAATTTATTAGCTGCTGAAACAGGGATGCTGCATCTTCCTATTAGCTGCTATATTCAATATAAGCACGGAGCTGATGAAATGGCTAGATCTAGTTTGTATATAGGTTATAATATGCCTAGCACTACAATCGGCACTTATTGGGGCTCTATCACTGATTTTGCTTATAGAAGCAGGGATTCAATGTTATATCAGATAGGAGCTAGTACTTATTCTGCTTCTCTTACTAGTAATGATTATAAAACAACCCCTTTAAAATCTAACGATACTGATGGAACAGGAGAAAAATTAGATCTATATACTAGTATTAATTTTACATCTGCTAGCAGCTATATAGTAGTACATCTTTATTATAAAACTATAGTAGGATAATGAAAAAGATTATATATATATTATTTTTTATATGCTTAGCAGCTAATGCTCAGCTAGGAGTTTTTAAATACTCTACTATTTACGGCACTATAGGAGTAAATCAAGTGCTAGATGAGGTTAATACTTATACTATTAAAGATGGAATACTTACAGAAACAACTAGAGATAATAAGTTTAATTATAGATATGCTTTCGGAGTAAGGAGATTAGCTAGGTTATCAATGGAAGATAGAAAAAGCTATAAAGATGGAACGGAAACAGATTACGGAAAATTTAGATCAGCTTTAATAAATGGCTTAGAGTATTTAATTTCTTACGAAAATATAAGAGATAGAGGAATTAAATATATCAATCAGGATTATTTTTTAAGGTATTTAGGGAGCTTTTATATAGTAAAGCTTCAGAGTACAAACCTAGAAGGAATAGATCTAAAATATAGAGAAATAGATTTAAGAATAAAAAAGGATATAAATAAGCTTCAGCTTTCAGCTGGAGCTGTTATAAGGTTTCATCCAGCTTACGGATTAAATCCTTTTAGTGTTTTTAGTGGAGGCGATTATATAGATGTTGCTAATTCTCTAGGTTATAACTCCTTTTTTTATTGGAATGATATTAATAGTAATGGATTTGTAGATAGAACAGAAGATACTTATAATTATTGGACTAATCCAGCTGGAGATACTATAGCTAGCAGCAATACAGAATTTATGGAGTATCACTATTCAGAGATTGTAAATAGCTATAATTCAGCAGAAATAAACAAAATAGGAACACAGCAAACACTATCGGCAGTATTTGGATTTAGTTATTATACTCACAAAAACAACTATCATACTTTAGTATGGAGTAATTTACTTCCATATAATAAAGCTCTTACTACTTTTGGATATAGTGGAGCTGTAGATTATGAAATAGGAGCTTTAATACAAAAGAAGATAACTAAATTGCTTTCTTTACATATAGAAGGAATCTATTTAAGTTATTTAGATAGGAAAAATTATAATTTAAAACTAGGGCTAAACATATTAATAAAATGAAAATATCAGAATCTACTAATCTTACACTAGATTTAAAAACTTTAATAATTATAATAGGATTTGTTATTTCTATGGTTTCTATGTATTCAAAGCTACAAGCTGATATAGAAGATGCTAAACAACTTCCTAAACCTACTCTATCTGCTACTGAGTGGGAAATAAAAGATGAACTTATTAGAACAACGATTATGCAAAATGCAGAAGGAATAGAAGAAATAAAAGATCAATTAAATAAAATAGAAGATCGGTTATATGAAATCAATAAATAAAAAAGATATAAGTAATTATATATATATATTATTAATGCTTTTAGTGTTTCTATTTGCTGCTACGGCATCAGGACAAAACTTTTTAAAAAATGAAATAGCGATAGTAGAATTTAACACATCTTGGAATGAAGAAAATTTTATAGAAGATTTAGATAAGATAAAAAATTGTAAATGTTATACTATAATACTTTGCGATAATTTAAAATATATGGATGAGTATAATATAAAACAACCTACTATAATTTTATTTAATAATGGAGAAGAAGTAAAAAGATTTAAAAGTACTATTATGCTTGATTTTGATATAACATACAAAAAACTACAAAAAGAGGTAGATGTATTATTGTTGAATAAATTTAATTAAAAATGTTATTATCTAAAAATTTTACTTTAAAAGAATTTCTTAAATCTAATGTAGCTAAAAGAAGGGGGCTAGAGCTTAATCCTCCTAAAGAACATATAAGAAATATGCAGCTACTTTGTTTAAAAGTTTTGCAACCACTTAGAGATTGTATAGGCCCTATTAAAATAAATTCAGGATGGAGAAGTAAACAATTAAATAAAGCAATAGGAGGAGCTTATAAAATAATAAAAGGAGAATATATAGCAACTTCTCAGCACACAAGAGGAGAAGCAGCTGATATACATTTTATAGATGCTAATGGAAAAGCAAATAATAAAAAGATATTTAATACCATACTAGAGCTGGGAATAGAGTTTGATCAGATGATTAATGAGTTTGATTATAGATGGATTCATATTAGCTATTCAAAGGAAAATAATAGAAATCAATTACTAGAAGCTTACAAAGATGATAATAATAAAACTAAATATAAAAGAATAAAACAAATCAAATCTTTATGAGTTTAATTAATAAAATTTTTGGAGGATTAAAAATAGATGTAAATAAAGCTATAGATGATTTAACTAGCACAAAAGAAGAAAAAAAACAGCTTAAAATTGAACTAGAAAAAGTTTTAAAAAACCATAAACAAACTATGTATCAGCTGGAAGTGGAAGATCGCAAAAGTGCTAGGGAGATGTACGAAGATGATAGTAATATACAAAAAATACTAGCTACTATATTTACTATAGCATATTTTATTTTAAGTTTTGTTTTAGCTAGATATTTTGTAATAGGAGATATTAATTTAGGGGAGTTTGAAATCAGTTTTATAAGTACTTTATTTGGAGCTATGAGTGCTAAAGTAAATACTATTATTGATTTCTTTTTTGGAGGATCGGCAAAAAAAAATAAATGAGCTACAGGCCACGATTAAATAAATTTGTTTATGAGTTTATAAATTATCATAAGCGAAGTAATGTAGTAGGGATAATTTCAGATACTCACTATCCTTATTCTAAAAAGGGGCATCTTAACTGGGTTTATGAAGTGTTTAATCAGTTTCAAGCTAATAGAATAATCCATATCGGAGATTTAGTAGATGGCTCAGCTTGGAGCTTCTGGGAAAAAGATAGCGATATGGTTTCAGGAGGAAAAGAAGCAGAGCTAGCACAAAAGGATATAGATAAGCTTTTTAAAGTTTTTCCTGAAGGTGATTTAATGATGGGCAATCACGATCAGCTCATAAATAGGCGAATGTTAAAACACTCTATCCCTAAGAAATTTTATAAAACTTTTGCTGAATCTTGGAATTTTCCAAAAGGATGGAAAACTCACGATTATCTAGAAATAGATAAAGTTTTATATTTACACGGCACAGGAAAATCTGGAGCTAATGCTGCTGTAAATTTTATGCAGGACTACAGGCAATCAGTAGTAATAGGCCACACTCACAGCTCAGGAGGTGTAAACTATAGAGCTTCTTATAAAGAGCTGTGTTTTGCTCTTAATGTTGGATGCCTTATATCTGTAAATGATTTGGCCTTTCAGTACGGCCGTAATTTTAGTAAAAAACCTACTTTAGGATGTGGAATAGTTATAGATGGGAAGGTAGGATTTTTTATACCTATGGATTTAGGATCTAAAATAAGCTATTCTAAATAATAAACATCTGATTGTTAATAACAAACACTCTAAAAATTTTGCTTTTAAAAAGCTTTTAGGTTAATTTGTGTAAACAAAAACAAAAACTATGAGCTTTACAGAAACTTTAAGGCCAAATATGAAAGTTTGGCTAGTCAATGAAATAATCAGATTAAGAGTATTAAATAATACTCCTGTAAATTTTGAAAAAATTAAACCTGCAAACGATGTTAAAGAGTGGCTTTTTACTCATAGCTTTAAAGAGCTGATGGATATGCAGGTAAACCTAATAGCTAAGCTAAAGGAAAGGGGGTAAGTAATAAAGCTTATCTATATATATTTGTATATGAATATATATAATTTTATGGATGAGCTTTATTACTTATTAGATGTGAATCAGATATCAATGGAAGAAGATGCAGAAAGAGATAGAGCAATAAGATTGCTATTAAAAACTAAAAGAAGAACAGCAACTAAAATAATAAACGATAAATATATTATAGATGTTTACAGAAAAAAAGGGATGCAGGGTATTAAAAAATTATTTAATCGGCAGATATGTTATTTATATTCTACGGATTTTTGTTATGATGTATTATTTTATCACTACAAAAATGACTGGAGAAAATTAGAAATAATAATAAAAGGAAAAATAGATGGCTACAAAACTTGATACACAATTTAAAAAAGATGTTTTAAATACTATTCTTTTTTTATTTAATAGATTAACAACAATAGAAAAGAAAACTATTTTATATAAACTAGAAGTACCTAAAACAGAAATAGAAAAGCTAGAAGATTTAGAAGAAAAGTTAAAAGAAATATATATAGATTGGCTTTCAGATATAGATGAAACTAGCACTAATATAGAATCTAAATATAAAAATGTTAATTTATTTATGAGCAAAGAAAACTCTTTAGATTTTAAAACAGAAATAGAAACTTATAAAAATTTATAAAAATGGAAAAACTAGATACAAGGGATTATAGCTTATTGCTATCCGTTTTGCATAATGAAAAACTAGAAGCAGCCGATAAGGTAGCTCTAGATTTAGTTAAATTAAAATTATTATCAAAATTAAATAAACTTCACTCATATTATGAATAGAGAAAACTTAAAAGAAATATATAAAAAATACTCTTTAGAAAAAGATGATATATTTATATTAAAATTTGGATCAAAAGAAAAACCTATAATAACTAGATCTGGAATACAGAAGATACAAAATAAGCTAGGAGCTCAGGTTAATTTCAAACTAGAAAAAATATCAGATGATTGTCGCTATGCAGTAGTTTTAGCTACTGGGGTTTTATTTGATGGAAATGAAAACAATCCACAGCCGAGGCCAAAAATAATGATACAAAGTTTCGGAGAAGCATCCCCTAAAAATTGTAGCAATCCCTATCCAGTAGCGATGGCCGAAAAAAGGGCACTAGCTAGAACTATTTTAAAATTAGCGAATTTACACGGATTTTATTCAGAAGATGAAGCAGAGGAGTTTAAAAATGAGAAATAGTTATATAAACGATTATACTTTTGTAAGAAGCTGGATTATTATTTGTAATACTGGAGATCTTTTAGTTAAATGCAGTAAGAAGGAGCTTTTAAATATACTTCTAGATATTCAAAAGGATAGCGATTATAAAATTATAGATTATTTTGAATATAAATCAGATGAATACTGGATGTTTAAAGAGGGTAAAAATTATGATGTAAACAAAAACTATGCAATCAATAGATAGATTAATAAGGATATGCTGTTTCTATAATAAAGTGAAATTTGCAGATTTCTATAATATATTTAGCAATCCTAGAACTAAAGATGCTAGGAGTATGGTTTATCATATTTTGCACTATAAAGAGAATTTTAGTATTTATGATATTTCAGAGTTATTAAATAAAAGTAAAGATCATATAGTAGAAATGTTAAAACATCACGATTCGGAATACCAAATAATAAATCACTATACTAGACAATATGAAAATACTTACACTCAGTTTAAAAACTGGAAAAATGCAGAGCTAGATCTTGCATATAGTATAATAAAAACGAAGCACGATTACGATTTGGATATTAAATACGAACAAATCCTAAACGAAAACAACAGATTAGAGCATCAAATAGATATATTAAAAATTAAATTAAATAAAAAAAGTTATGTATAAAATAAGAGGTAAAATTTTAAATAGTAGAACAGAAACTATAGAAAGTAAAACAGGCGATACATTTGAAAAAATGTATATAACAATAGTAGAAACTGATACAGGTTTTGATCATAAGCATCAGTTTGAGATTTTCGGAAAAGAATCTATAGCTATTCATAAAGAAAATATAAAAGATGATAGATATGTAAAAATAGAATTTTACATCAAATCTAATGAGTGGAAGGACAAATTTTTTAATACATTAAATATAAAAAATATAGTTTTAGAGGAAGAAATACATCTATCTAATAATCCTCCTTTTTAATAATTAAATACAAAAACAGATGGCGAAATACAGGCAGATACATACTACATTTTGGAACGATCCACTAATTTTAGATCTTACTCCAGAGCAGAAGTATTTTTATATATACTTACTTACAAATCCTAATGTTAAACAATGTGGAATTTATGAAATTTCAGTAAGGCAAATTACTTATCATACTGGATATAATAAAGAAACAATAGAAAAGCTTTTAGAATTATTTGTAAACTTAAATAAAATAGTAATAAGTAAAAAAACTAATGAAATAGCTCTAGTAAATTTCTTAAAATATAATTATTCAGCTTCTCCTACTATTAAAAAGTGCATAGAAAAGGATTTAGAAGGAGTTAAAAATAAAGAACTTATAAAGTATATATACTCTATAGATACTCTAGATATAGAGTATAGTAGTAATAATAAGAATAAGAATAAGAATAATGATAATAATAAAAATAATAATAATAATAATAATTTTCCTACCACTTATGATTCTTTTAAAGATTATGTAATAAACTTAGAGCATAAAGAACATCATCAAGATTTTATAGATTACTGGACTGAAAAAAACACAGCAGGAAAAATGCGATATCAATTAGAAAAAACTTTTTCAATAGAAAAAAGATTATCTAGATGGAGTAGGAGTACTTTTGCTAAAAAGGGGATGCCTGATTTTTATGATAAAGCTTATGCAGATAGAATAGCACAGGATCAATCACAGCAGAAAAAATACAGGGAGCACTTACAAAGTTTAGGATATGAGCAAAAAATGAGTTATAACGGAGCTCCTAGCTGGGTAAAAAAATAAATAATATGGATTTTTTAGAATCATTAAAAAAGTTTAGAGTAAAAAAATTAGAAAATAAGTATATAAATAAAAGATCTTATATATGTGCTGTAGATGTAGAATCTATTTTAATAGATATAAAAAGAAGCAATATAAGTGAAGTAGAAAATTTAATAAATAACTATCTTCTAAAATTAGAGGATATAATGGAAAATAATCAAAATGGATTTAAATAAATTACAAATAAAAGATATATATAATTTAGTAAAAGAAGGAGAAATAGATCCTCTTAAAGCT